>ENA-UOOA01000711-UOOA01000711.1-human-gut-metagenome-genome-assembly--contig:-P61old-NODE-711-length-62798-cov-13.710358_pt1 | contig 62798 bp, 46 predicted proteins | sample MGYA00242467_ERZ724014 | MGnify/ENA metagenome assembly ERZ724014 | reverse complement strand
GACTAATTACACTTGCGAATTTTATTTCTCAAGTGACGCCACCAAAGGTTGTTCGTATAAATGAATTGCATATATTCTTTCTTGTTTCGGAGCAAAAGTATGTATTTTTCGCGAAAAAACAAATTTTATTCTGCTTTTTTGTTTTATTTTCTCATCTTCCTACCATAGGGCTTCTTCCCAGCCCGCGTCTTTATACCATTCAGTGTAACGGAATTCCTCGTTCAAATCGCCGAAAATACACTCGTTAGCGTTACGTGTGTAAATCTCCTGCGGAATGAATGCCGAGATACCGCAATAATTGTCAAGGTCCACATCAAGGTAAATGCTGTTGTCGTAGCGGTCGTAGCATACAAAAAATTCAGACGAGGCATTCTTGTAAACTATACATTTGTCGAGCTGCGTTTTCCAGGTCATGTACTCATAGGACGGAAGCATTTTCTTCATTGCGGCATTAAGGTCATAGTAATGCGGGCGGTAGAACAGTTCGTACATGTATGGAGAATAATTCATCACGTTGGACATATCGGGATAGTTCTTTTCCGCAGCGCTTACGTCGTCGCCGTATGCTTTAATCTTGGAGATGTATTTGCGTGTCTCGGCGGCGAGATTCTCAAGCTCCGACGTCTTTACGCACGAAATAACAAGCCCGAAGTCGGAATACACGTTAGACAGTGGCAACGAGGTAATGTATGAAAAATACTTTTCGGCAATGTCCTCCGGATTTCCAGTAAAAAGCCCGTCGCGCATAAGCGTGGTGTAGTTAGCGCCTATTGCAGGAGTGGAGATAGGACACGCAACCACATAGTCGGTTACATCGCGCAAGGCATAGTCCACTTCGATACACTGCATGAGACATGCGTCGAAAAATATGTATTGCGGACGCATTCCACTCTCGCTAACGGCTCGCGCAAGGTCTTCTATTTCCATCGAAGCCCCGTAACGGAAACGACTGTCGGTGTCGTATTTCATATCACCGCCTGTGCCTACGTCTATTCCGAACGATTTGGAACTTTTATAATCTGTATTCCACGACGGAAGCCAGCCGTCGGCGTGCGACCACATCACAAGTCCGTAGCGTTCCGAGGGATAAGTCTGTTTAACCCAGCTGAGCAATTCGCGAAGTGTCTCGGGGTCGGAAGAACACAGGTTCGTGCTGAATTTCTTTAAGAGCTGTGGCTTGCGACAACCTTTGTAAATGCGGTAGATACGCGGGTTCTGCGCGTCATCGACGTACATTATCATCTGGTCGCGTGAATTCAGGAACTGACTTCCGGCCATTATTTCGGTAGAGTCGCTGTTGTGGAACTTTTGGTAGCCCAAACTGTTCTCGGCCGAGACGTACATCACAACTGTGTTGCGTATTCCTTTCTTGTTATTGTTGCCCGAACCGTTATCATCGTCGCTGCATGCCGTTGCCGTAAGCAAGGCAAAAAGCAGCAGGGCTAAATATCTTATATTTCTCATGAGTTTGAACGTTTTTGCTGTTTTAACGATTTATTTACTGTTGTGTTTTACCGGTGTTCCCTTCTTTTCCTTCGTTCCAGGTTATTTCAATATGTTTGTAGCCGAAAGCGCGGAACATCGACTCGAATTTTTCCGTAATATTCCGGGCTGCTTGCTGCCGCTGCCCTTTCCCGAAACTGCGCTGAAGCATTTTGCTGCGCGCTTTACGGTAAAGGGCCTCATAGGTTACCGCGTTCCATTTGCCACTCTCGGTAAAAGTGCGCGTGCGTGCTTCGTCAATAAATTCCGGATTGAGCAATGTGATTTGCGGAAGTTTGAGAAAAGCTGTGTCGCCTTTGGCTGTGAACCAGTCATCGGTCGCATTTTTCATGTCTACTCCTAAACGAAGCGTTCCGGTGTATATGCGTACGAGATTCTTGTCTCCGAAAAAATGTTCCTCAGCCGTATCCACCATTTCCTCGCACTCTATGGCCAAGGCTTCCCACTGGCGTATTTCACGAATGCTTTGTATTTGGTTGGTAGTAGTTCCTATATGCTCCGTTGTAGTGACTTTTATGGAGGATGTCTTACTTACCTTACTGAACAGCACAGAAGCCACTATTAATATAACTATTGCAAGCGGAACATACGGATATTTCACAAACAAAGTCCATATTTGTTTCAACAGATACAATGGAACCATCCACAGATAGTCCATGCGGTGCGACCAACGACGTTTATTGCGCCGGTTGCGTTCCTTATCGTAGGATGATTTTATTTCAGGTTCCATTTTATCTGGTATTTCTTATCGCGTTATTTTTTAATCAGCCGTTCCACGTCGGTCCAGCGCAGTATGCTCCGGTCGTTAACAGCAGGTCTGAAATTTATCGTAATGTCCTGCTCCTCGTAGCCCATTTCCTTAATTATTGGCACGAGTGCATTCACCGCGCTTACGCGGGCTGACTCTATTATTCCGAGTTCGGGAATGTGTTTCTCAATGCTGTCAACCCCTTGCCGCGTGTAGTTGTCTATCTCCGAGGCTTTGAAGTCGGAGCGCAAAGTTCCTACAGCCTTTCGTATGCCTTTGTGGTCTATTTTCGAACTGCTCACAACTATCGTCGGGTCGGGCAGAGTTATAGTGATTCTATTTCCTCGTCGCTTTATGTTTGTAACGTCGAAATCCGAAAAATCTATATATCCCCGCAGCGTGACATCGATAGGTATTGCTATTTTCCTGTCTCCTACGGGCAGTTCCTGTTTAAAGGAATGCGAAAGCAACGAACCGCTTACAATGATTTTATCGTCAAACGTCACAATCTTGTGCAAACTGTATTCCGTTGTTACCAGTCGCGAACAGCGCGCTATCCTGTCGGCCAACAACTGAGTTGTGTCAGTTCTTCCGGCTTGGGGAATCTGCGCTTCCGCACCGGCATGTTTTTCACCTCCGCCGCACGATGCCGCTGCAAAAGCCAATAGTATAATCAATGCGCACCTTTGCATGTCGCTCGTATTAATTTTGACAAAAGTAGTGCTTTTTGCCAAAATACCTGCACACCAACTAAAAAATGCGGACAACTTTGTTTTTCACTCCAAAGACCTGTTTTCGCTTACCACACATTCTTTTGCATTAACATGCGCCAGTTAATCAAAAAACTATATATTTGAAAACCATACCAACACGTAATCTTTTTCCTACCATGAAAAAAATCCTTATAGCCATTAGCCTGATGTCTGCACTTTCCTTTATAACCCTTGCGGCGCAAAGCCGATACACCGTATGGTTCGACCGTCCCAACTCACTCCGGGGCAAGAACGTATGGCTCAAGAACAACCAGCCGGGAAATTCCGGCCCTATGGTAAACCTCGACCCCGAATGGGAGCACTCCTCACTGCCTATCGGCAACGGTAACATCGGTGCAAACGTAATGGGCTCAATATACGAAGAGCGGCTGACGCTTAACGAAAAGACCCTTTGGTGCGGAGGGCCGGGAACATCAGGCGGACCGCAGCACTATTGGGATGTAAACAAGAACTCTGTTGACGCGCTCAGGAAAATACGCCAGGCCTTCAAGGACGGCGACAACGAATTGGCGGCCAGGCTCACCGAAGAGAACCTGAACGGCAAGGCAGAATACGAGGCTTATGACGAAAAACCGTTCCGCTTCGGCTCATACACCACGCTCGGCGAACTGAACATCGAAACCGGCCTCGACAGCAGCAACTACTCGGCATACCGTCGGGAGCTTTCGGTCGACTCGGCCGTGGCCCGCGTAAGTTTCACTGTCGACGGAGTCAGATATAACCGCACATACTTCGTATCGTATCCCGACAATGTCATGGTCATCAAGTTCACGGCCGACAGGAAAGGCAAGCAGAATCTACGAATAAAATACTCGCCAACACCAATAATGCAGGGCGCTACAACATGCAACGACACGCACGGAATTACATACCTCGGACACCTAACCGACAACAACATGGAATTCTGCGTAAGGATACAGGCGATAACCGAAGGCGGGAACATAAGCTGCAATGACGGGACAATAAACGTAAGCGGAGCAGACGAAGCCGTATTCCTGTTCACTGCCGATACCGACTACAAGCCTAACTTCGACCCCGACACCACCGACGCAAAGGCATACGTAGGCGTAAACCCAACCCGCACAACGAAGAAATGGATAAGCCGCGCGGCGAAACGCAGCTATGCGTCCCTGCTCGAACGCCATGTGGCCGATTATCGCGAATTGTTCGACCGCGTAAGGCTCAACCTGAACGACAACAAACCGTCGGCCACACCGACGCCCGACAGGCTTAAAGCCTATCGCAACGGAACAACCGACCATGCACTCGAAGAACTTTACTTCCAGTTCGGTAGATACCTGCTCATATCCTCGTCGCGCCCGGGACAAATGCCTGCCAACCTCCAGGGAATATGGCAAAACAATACAAGCGCACCATGGCACGCCGATTTCCACAACAACGTAAACATACAAATGAACTACTGGCCTGCACTGACCACAAACCTGGCCGAATGCGCCGAACCGATGGAAACTTTCATACGCACGCTCGAGAAGCCGGGTTCACGCACGGCCGAAAGTTACTTTGGCAAAGGCGGATGGACGGCGTCGATTTCGGCAAATCCCTTCGGGTTCACTGCCCCGTTCGCAAGAGTGAGCATGATTTCCAACCTCGGATTCATCCTGGGCCCGTGGTTAGCCACACACATGTGGGAATACTTCGACTTCACGCGCGACTATGACTTCCTGCGCCGCAGCTACCACCTAATCAAAGGCGGGGCAGACTTTGCGACAAACTACCTGTGGATGTACAAGGGCCACTACACCTGCGCCCCGTCCACGTCGCCCGAACACGGGCCGATAGGCGTGGGAGCAACGTTTGCAAACGCCGTGGCGCGCGAAATACTCATCGACGCGCGGAAAGTAGCCGAGACGCTTGACCGCGATGAAAGAGAACGCGCCATTTGGGCAGAGAAAGAACAGAACATAGTGCCTTATCGCATTGGCCGCTACGGACAACTAATGGAATGGTATGACGACATCGACAACCCCGACGACAAGCACCGCCATGTTAACCACCTGTTCGGCCTGCACCCGGGAAGCACAATAAGCGTAACCGGCACACCCGACCTGGCCAAGGCTGCAAGGGTCGTGCTCGAGCACAGGGGCGACGGAGCAACCGGTTGGAGCATGGGCTGGAAAATAAACCTGTGGGCAAGGCTGCACGACGGCAACCACGCATACCTGCTGCTGGGCAATCTGCTGAAAAACGGCACGCTCGACAACCTGTGGGACACGCATCCCCCGTTTCAGATAGACGGCAACTTCGGAGGAACAGCAGGCATGGCCGAAATGCTGCTGCAAAGCCATGGCGGAACCATAACGCTGCTCCCCGCCCTGCCCGACGCATGGCAAAAAGGCAGCGTCAAAGGATTATGTGCGCGGGGCAACTTTGAAGTCGACATCAAGTGGAACGAAGGGAAACTGGTTGACGCCACCATAAAATCAAAAAGCGGCGGAACATGCAAAGTGATGTACGGCGACAGGCAAATAGTACTCGACACCAAACGGGGCAAGAGCTACACAATAAAAGCGATAAACGGGCAACTCGAAGCCGGCAGTTGAAAAACACATCCCATATACAGGCAAGGCCATACCGACAACTCCGGACCACGCCTCATCCCTAAAAAGAAAACACCAATATTGCACACTCCGGAGACGCCAAGGCGCAAAACAATCCTTATGTCAGACATAATTCAAAATATGTCTGACATATTTTAAAATATCTCAGACATATTTTTTGCACACTCCCGGCAAGGTCGGCGAAAAAACGGATTCTACAAAACGCGGCCTGCATGTATCCTCATAATACGGTGAAAATAGCTATCTTTGCAATTCGCATTCGAAATCCCATACAATATGGAGCAATACATACACGTGGCCGGAGCCCGGGTCAACAACCTGAAAAACGTTACCGTCGACATCCCGCGCGACAAGTTCGTAGTAATCACAGGATTGTCAGGGTCAGGCAAATCATCGCTGGCGTTCGACACATTGTATGCAGAAGGGCAGCGGCGCTACGTGGAAAGCCTGTCGGCCTATGCACGCCAGTTTCTCGGCCGCATGTCAAAGCCCGACTGCGATTTCATAACCGGCCTCCCGCCAGCCATAGCCATACAGCAGCATGTGGCACAGCGCAACCCGCGTTCCACAGTGGGTACCACCACCGAGATATACGACTACCTGCGACTGCTGTACGCAAGGATTGGCAAGACATACTCTCCCGTAAGCGGAACTGAAGTGCGCCACGACACGGCCGACAACGTGGTGAACTGCGCACTCACATACGCCCCGGGTACGAAACTCACCGTACTCTCGCCGCTGAAAATACGCGGAGGACGCACTCTTGCCGAACAACTGGCCATAAACGTACAGCAAGGCCTTACAAAAATCGATGTAGACGGCGAAATACTCAACATAGAAGACTACATTGGCTCGCTTGATTTCGAGAAAAAGCAAACATCATCGATATACGTGATAATCGACCGCCTGAGCGTGAACAACTCAAAGGACGCGGTATCGCGACTCACCGACTCGGTGGAAACAGCTTTCTTTGAAGGCGACGGAGAATGCCTCCTGCGCCTGTATCCTTCGAGAATACTGCACCATTTCTCAACACGCTTCGAGGCCGACGGCATACTGTTCGAAGAACCCGAGGAAAACATGTTCTCGTTCAACTCCCCGCTCGGCGCATGTCCCACCTGCGGCGGAATAGGACGCACACTCGGAATAGACGAAAACCTCGTCGTGCCCGACAAGACACGGAACGTTTACGAAGGAGCCGTTGTTTGCTGGCGCGGAGAAAAAATGGGACTGTGGCACGACGAATTCTGCCGCCGCGCAAAGAAAAACAAATTCCCCATCTTCACCCCATACTACAAACTGTCGCAACGGGAAAAAGACATTCTCTGGCACGGAAGCGACGAGGAACGACGCCTGCCCGAAGAACAGCAGGTAAGCATAGACGCTTTCTTCCGTATGCTCGAAGCAAACAAGTACAAGATACAATATCGCGTAATGCTTGCCCGATACAGAGGAAAGACCGTATGCCCCGACTGCCACGGCACACGCCTGAAGCAACAGGCCTCTTACGTAAAGATAGGCGGACGGGCCATTACCGAACTCGTGGACATGCCTGTAGAAGAACTGCAGCACTTTTTCAGCAACCTGCAGCTCAGCGACACTGAAAAGCGTATTTCCGAACGTATCATAAAGGAAATAAACGGACGCCTGCGCTATCTTGTAAACGTAGGGCTGGGCTACCTCACCCTTAACCGTCCGAGCAACACGCTTTCGGGCGGGGAAAGCCAGCGTATCAGCCTTGCAACCTCATTGGGCAGCAGTCTCATAGGCTCGCTGTACATTCTCGACGAACCGAGCATTGGCCTCCACAGCCGCGACACAGACAGGCTAATAAGCATCCTGCGCGAGTTGCAGCAAATAGGCAACACCGTAGTAGTGGTGGAACACGACGAGGAGATAATGCGCGCTGCCGACTATATAATCGACGTCGGACCGGATTCCGGACGCCACGGAGGAGAGATAGTATATGCCGGCGACCTTTCCGACATCACCACCGGCACAAAAAGCCATACGCTGCACTACCTGCTAAAGGAAGAATCGATACCCGTGCCCAAAAGCCGCAGGGCATGGAACAACTACATCGAAGTGAAAGGCGCACGCGAAAACAACCTGCAGGGAATCAACGTGCGCTTCCCTCTCAATGTGCTTACCGTAGTTACAGGAGTGAGCGGCTCGGGGAAATCAACGCTCGTGCGCGACATACTGTTCAAAGCCCTTAAACGCCATTTCGACGAAGTGGCCGACAGGCCGGGAGAGTTTGTATCGCTCGACGGCGATTTAGACCAAATCCAGGGAGTTGAATTCGTAAACCAGGAACCCATAGGAAAGTCCTCGCGAAGCAATCCGGTTACATACATAAAGGCTTACGACGAAATACGCAAACTTATGTCGGAGCAGCCACTTGCAATGCAAATGGGCTACAATGCCTCGTTTTTCTCGTTCAACACCGAAGGCGGCCGCTGCGAAGAATGCAAGGGCGAAGGCACAATCAAAGTAGAAATGCAATTCATGGCAGACCTTGTGCTTACGTGCGACTCGTGCCACGGCAAACGTTTCAAGAGCGACATACTCGAAGTTAAATTTGCCGGTAAAAACATTTACGACATACTCGAAATGACCGTAAATCAGGCCATTGAATTTTTCAGCGCTAACGGAAAGGAGAACATTTCGGCAAGTCTGAAGCCGCTGCAGGACGTGGGGCTGGGTTATATCAAGCTCGGACAGCCGTCGTCCACTCTTTCAGGCGGAGAAAACCAACGCGTCAAGCTGGCCTACTATCTCGGGCTGAAAAAAAGCCAACCCACCCTTTTTATTTTCGACGAACCAACTACCGGACTGCATTTCCACGACATAAAGAAACTGCTCGACTCGTTCGAGTCGCTCATACAGAGAGGACACTCTATAATCGTTATAGAGCACAACATGGAGGTAATAAAATGTGCCGACCACATAATCGACCTCGGTCCGGAGGGCGGGCACCGCGGAGGCCGGATAGTGGCCGAAGGAACGCCGGAGCAGATAGCTGCGTGCGGAAAAGGATACACGGGACGCTACCTCAAGGAGAAACTGAACGGCTGAAAATACCCCCTTAGCAACATACGCATAAAACATACACCTGCCCCAAGGGCAGATACCCGAATCCGGCAGAACACATGCGGCCGGATTTTTCTTTTCCGGCACCTGCAAAAAAATATGTCTGACATATTTTAAATTATGTCAGACATATTTCGAAATATCTCAGAGATAATTTTTCCGTGCTCCGGAAAGTTTTCCCCTAATCAATCAAAAATAGTAGCCGAGCCCTACCCTCAATCCAACGGTTGAGTTATTGCTGAAATCGTGTATGCTCATCTTGTAATACGCAGCAGGCTCAATGGTGAGGTACTCGTTAAGGTAAAACGCATAGCCTATTTCAACGGGAATCATAAAGTCGTTGCTGCTCTTGGTGTAGTGAACATACTGACCGCCGGCACCCATGAATATTCCGTTTTGCGTAAAATAATAACGCGCGTTCAAGCCTGCAAAAACATCGTCAACATGGCGCTGGTGCTCATAGCCTATGTTTCCGTAAACAAGCAGGCCGTCGGTAACAAACACACCGGCAGCGGCTTCGAGGTTAAGACGGAAACGCTCGCTCGAACTGTACTGGAGGTTCAAGCCCGAAAGGCCTGCGCTTATATACTTTGTGCCTCCTTCAAACTGCGCTTTGGCATTAATGGCTATCAACGAAAAGAAAGCCAAAATAGCAAAAATTTTCTTCATCGTAAGTCTATATTTTTAATGTTCTTGATTCGTTTTCCGTAACAGGCAGGCCCATCGTTTCAAACATGCGCTAACGCACGTTTTCCCCGCCTTCGCTTTCCGTGCGCTTCTTCTCGGCCAGCCGGTTAACCAGCCACACAAGGAATACAAGCACGTAGGTTATCACCACGACTGAAACATTGCGCACGGAAACGCCAACATTCTCGACAAAAAACTTATATGCAAAAAATGCCGTGGCATAAACTGCCATTGCGACGGTAAGCCATACACTTTTTCGTGGCTTTTTCATTTCAAAAGTAATTTACGCAAAGCAAATTTAAGGAAAAGTTTTTACGACGCGGGCAAAAAATGTAATTTTGTGCGCAATATGGCGCAAAAATGGACTTAAAGAAACACATATCCCTGATATTATTATTGCTTACGGCGTTCTCCGCAAATGCGCAAATCACCTTTCCACCCTCTTCGCCGCGCGAAGTAAGAGCCGTATGGCTTACAACAATCGGAGGCCTTGACTGGCCAAAGGGATATGCGAGTACCGATGACGGCATAGAGCGGCAAAAGAAAGAATTATGCGAACAACTCGACCGTTTGCACAAGCTGGGAATCAATACAGTGCTGTTGCAGACGCGTGTAAGGGGAACCGTGATATACCCTTCTGACATAGAGCCGTGGGACGGCTGCCTGTCGGGTCGTCCCGGCGTTTCGCCGGGTTACGACGCCCTTGCATTCGCCGTAGACGAGTGCCACAAACGGGGCATGACAATACAGGCGTGGGTAGTAGCCTTTCCGCTGATGAACATGAAAGTGGCAAGGCAGCTCGGAAAGCAGTCTCTGCCAAGCCGCCGCCCTGAACTTTGCAGAAAGGCAGGCAACCAATGGATGATGGACCCCGGAGTGCCGGGTACAGACGATTACTTGGCCAACTTGTGCGCCGAAATAGTAAGCAAATACGACGTAGACGGCATACACCTCGATTACATTCGCTATCCCGAGCACAGCATTCCGTTCAATGACAAGAGCACTTACCGCCGGTACGGAAAAGGGATGGAGCGTAACGAATGGCGGCGCAGCAACATCACACGCTGCGTAAGCAAGATACACTCTGCCATAAAAAAGCTGAAACCTTGGGTGGTGTTGAGCTGCTCTCCGATAGGCAAGCACGACGATTTGCCGATGTTCTCCTCATACGGGTGGAACGCCCGCACTGCTGTTGCGCAGGACGTGCAGGCCTGGATGAAAATGGGCATAATGGACGAGATTTTTCCCATGATGTATTTCAAGGAGAACCATTTCTTTCCCTTTGCCCTCGACTGGGTGGAGGACTGCGGCGGACGAATCGTGGCCCCGGGGCTTGGTGTTTACCTGCTCGCCCCGGAAGAAAAAGACTGGGAACTCGAAACGATTACGCGCCAGCTCAGTTTCCTGCGTATCATACGTGCCTGCGGGCAGGCTTACTTCCGCAGCAAGTTCGTGCTGGACAACGAGAAAGGCATTGCCGACTACCTGCACGATTTCTTCTATTACTCGCCGGCTCTCACGCCTGCACTGACGTGGGAAGACTCGATTGCCCCCGAAAAACCCGGAAACATAACGATAGACAAGGGAAAATACGAGTGGCGCATTGCATGGGACGCTTCGCACGACCCGACACCGGGCACCGGTGTGAGATACAACATATATTGTTCGAGCACATATCCTGTTGAAATAGGCAAAGGTGCAGAACTGATGGCCACATACCTGGAGCGCCCGGAATACACGCTCGACATGTCGTCGCCTTACGACCGCAGCACATTCTACGCCGTAACCGCCATTGACCGTTTCGGGAACGAAAGCGAACCGGCCGGAATAAACACCCCGTGCGTAATAAACAAAAAGGAAGCTGAACTCGAAGTAGAAAACGGAAATGTCCACCTGCCCGGGCTCGACGCAAAACTGATAATCGTAACCGACGGCGAAGGCCGCGAGATAAGCATCACGCAATACGACACACTGCTGCAGGTAAAGACTTTCGCGCCGGGGCTTTACAAGGTGTATTCGCAGGGAAAGCGCGGAGGGCCGCACCGTGTGGGCACATTCCTTGTAAAATAGAACAGAACTGATTGCAGATACCATGCCCGACAAAGCAGTTGGCTTTGCCGGGCTTTTTCATGCGGTGCCGTGAGGGCTTGCGGCCGCACAATCGACAACAAGACAGGCGTGGAAGCAGGTTTCCGCGTACACCGGCGTAAGGGGCAGATAACCCGAAACAATGTGGCCGCCGCAAGTTTCAAGCGGGTGCGACATCCTGAGAGCTTCACAGCGCGAGAGCATTTCGCCCGGCAACCTCCCGCACATTATGCGGTAATCGCCGGTGCTCCCCCGGGCCAACAACGACCCGAGAGCCAACGCAACCATGCCCATGGTGCGACGCAGGTTCATCTCAACGCACGGGAAAAGGCGCATTTGGCTTTCGTGTTGCGACGGGCGGCATATCATCATATCCACTCCAACCGGCCCGTAATATCCCTTAAGTACTCGGGGCAACATGCGGCACAGCGCTTCGACTGCCGGCGAGAGAACAACCTCCGACCGGCCGAGCGCCCGGCGTATGTCGGTTTCAACGCCGGGCATTACGGAGTTTCCCGAATACGCCCCGCCGCCGGCTGTGCTGAAAAGCGAGAAACCGGTAAAAACGGCCGTACCGTCGGGATTGACAATAAACTCTGCGGCGCAGTTGCCCGCGTTGTCAAGAAAAGGCTGCACCTCAACCCCGCCCTGTTCGCGTATTACCGACGCGCTCCACGCAAGAGCGCGCCCGGCCTCTATATCGGACGTTTTGAAAAGGCCGCGCCCGCTGCCCGACCACGGTTTTTTCAACATGCAGCTGCCGGATAAAAAAGGTTTAAGGCCGTGAAGGCACTTACAGTCGTCGACAAAATAAGAAGTGCCCGCCAACATTGAAGAAGCCTCGCCCGGCAGCCATTCGTCCAACTCACCACGCAACGACTTCAACAGATTGGAAGATGTCTTACGGTTTTGCAGGCGGCGCAGATTGTCCAGGAATTCATCGCCGGGCATTACATCCCGGGGCACACCGCGCTTCACGAGCGTCCGGACAAGCGCCTTGTTCCACCCCCACGGCTCAACCGTCACTTGCGTTGCGCCGGATACATCGCCGGCAAAGGCGACACCGCGCCCGACAGGCAGTGAGGACACAAAGTTTTCGGCCAAGGCAACTTCGGGTACGAGTACCGCCTCTCCCGGACGGGCATACCAATACGGAAGCACGGCCAAATCGGTGTCGATACGGCGTGCGGCAGCCGGAGGAGTAAAGCTGCAACCTCCATTGGCCAGGGCCTCGTCGTGGCTTGCGTTGAAAATATGGTAGACCATAAGCAGGCTCAAATTTAATAAAACTGCGGCACAGTAAGAAGCCGCAGGTGTGAATATCCATTCGCCGCGGTGCGTAAATATTCACTTTTGCAGGGTGCAGATTACCAACCGTTTTACACCTTTCGGGACATGCCAAAAAATATGTCTGACATATTTTGAAATATGTGCCTTGTATTTTAAAATATGTCCGACCTTTTTTTTCGAGCGTGCCGAGGGGGTGAAAAATGAGCGTATGAATAAATATCAAAACGCCGGCTGAAGCCGTCTTTCTCTGTCGTCGAAGTGAAAAAAACAACCCGCCGCCTTAAATCAGGCGGCGGGTTGGACGTTATGTGATAATTACAAACTCTGTTGTATTACATGCCGGCAGCACAAGCCGTTGCGGGAAGGAACACATCGAGACCGTAGCTCAGCGAGTCGATAGCTCCGTACACACAACCTGCTATACCGAGCAGCAGCACGCCAACGGTGCATAGCGTGAGCGCTACGCGGGTGTAGTTGTCGCTGCGGAACGCTGCTATGGGCTGCTCGTTCGGCGTGATGTACATAGCCTTTACTATGAGAAGATAGTAGTAGAGCGATATGATTGTGTTAACCAACGCTATGAACACGAGCAAATGGAATCCGGCATTGAATGCAGCCATGAACACAAAGAACTTCGAGAAGAAGCCTGCAAACGGAGGTATTCCGGCCAACGAGAACAGGCACAGCGTCATGAGGAACGAGAGCTTGGGGTTGGTCTGGTAAAGCCCGTTGTAATCCTTTATTCCAATCTTTCCGCTGTTCTGCTCCACAGTGTTGATTACCGCGAAGGCACCCAGGTTGGCAGCAAGATAAACTACAAGATAGAACACGAGCGAAGTCATACCTTGTGCCGTTCCTGCAATTACGCCGAGAACCAGGTAGCCCGCCTGCGAAATGGCCGAGAAAGCCATGAATCGCTTCAGGTTGTTCTGGCGCAAGGCAAAGAGGTTGGCCAAAGTAATGGAAACTATTATTATCCAGAACAGTATTTCCTGCCATTCACCCACCATGGGCGAGAACACTTTTACAAGCGTTGTGAGCAGAACGAAGCCGGCCGCACCTTTGGATATAACGCTCAGGAATCCCGTTACGACCGTGGGCGAGCCTTCGTAAACGTCGGCCGTCCAAAGGTGGAACGGAACGAGAGAAATCTTGAAGCCCATGCCCGTAAAGAAGAACACAAGGCCGATGACGTTGAGCATGCTTCCGTCGAGTTTTGCAGCAATGTCGTCGAAGTAAAGCGTGCCCGTCGTGCCGTAAATCATCGACACGCCATAGAGCAGCAGCGCGCTCGAAAACAAAGCCACAAGTATATATTTAGCTCCGGCCTCGGCCGATGTGGAACGCCATTTATCGTAAGCAACAAGCGCAGTCATAGGTACGGAAGCAAGTTCCAATCCTATGAAGAACATAAGGAAATGTCCCGCCGAAATCATGAAATACATGCCCAGCAGCGTACTCAAGGTAAGGATATAGAACTCTCCCTGCTTGACCGCATTCTCGTCACGGCGCAGATAGCTGTGCGCCATCAGGAACACGATAAGCGTACCTATGTTGAGCGTGGTTTTCATAACCGTCATCATAGGCGTGTACAAGTACATGCCTCCGAATGCTTCGGCAGGCTGGCTGCACGGCACGGCATTAACTATCGTAAGAATTGTCATCAGCACAACCGGAACGGCAGTATTGAGGCGCGGCTTGCCGGATTTCCTGTCGGTGCAAACAACGAGGTCGTAAATAAACATTACGATTATCACAGCCAGCAGTGCCAGCTCTTCGTGCATATAAAGAAATTGTGTATAGTCCATGTTTTACGGAATCATAAAGGATGAAACAGATGATATGTGCTGAACTATCGGGCCTACGCTGTCGCCTATAAGTTCGCTTACCCAAAGCGGAGCGATACCGAGGCCGGCAACGCAAACTACAAGCGTTATTACGGCAAAGCGCTCATCCCATGTAGCGTCGGTGAGCTTGAGGTGCTCGGGATTGGTGCATGTGCCGTAAAGAATCTTACCCACAAGGCGCAGGATGTAAACCGCCGTTATAACGATACTCGTTGTGGCCACGATGGTGAGCACGCGACGGAATGTATCGGCGTGTTCAAACGAGCCCACGAAGATTGTCATCTCGGCAATGAAGCCGCTGAAACCCGGCAAACCGAGGTTGGCAAGACCGGCAATCACATAGCAAACAGCAAGGAACGGCATGATACGCATCAAACCGTTAAGTTCGCGTGTGTCGCGGGTGTGCGTGCGGCCGTAAATCATACCGATTAACGCAAAGAACAATGCCGTCATGAGACCGTGGCTGAGCATTTGCAGAACCGCACCGGTTACGGCTGTCTTGTTTATCATAAGGATTGCGAAAAGCACGAGACCGCAGTGGGAAACCGAAGAATATGCATTGATATACTTGAGGTCGGTCTGCACGCAAGCCGAGAAAGCTCCATAAACAACCGAGATTCCCGTAAGGAGAAGGAAAATCCAGCCTAATTCGTTTGCAGCCTCGGGCATAAGGTACATTGCGATACGGAAGCAGCCGTAGCCTCCGAGTTTCATAAGCACGCCGGCGTGCAACATCGACACTGCCGTGGGCGCCGAAGCGTGACCGTCGGGACTCCATGTGTGGAACGGGAACAGCGCGCCAAGCACACCGAAACCTATGAACGTAAGCGGGAACCAGATGTACTGCTGGCCCAAGGAAATCTCGTGGGCGCCGCCAGTATGGTTTGCAATTTCAAGAATGTCGAACGTCTGGCCGCCTGCACCGTAGAAGATTCCGAAAATGCCGCACATAAGCAACGCGGAACCTCCCATAAGCATAAGCGTCAGCTTCATGGCCGAATATTCCTTGTGGCCGCTGCCCCATACTCCGATGAGAAGGTACATAGGTATGAGGGCAATCTCGTAGAACATGAACATCGTGAACAGGTCTATCGAGATAAAGAATCCGAACACACCGGTTGACAACAATGTAAACCAAAGGAAATATTCTTTTGTTAGCGGTTTGAGTTTCCAAGAAGCGAACGTGCCGGTGAAAACTATAATTGCCGAGAGTAAAAGCATTGCCACAGAAATGCCGTCCACGCCAACGGAATATTTAATGTGCAACGGTTCGAACCACGTAAATGAAGCTGTATACAACATCTCGCCTTCTGCACCGGCCGCACGGTCGTTAAGATACATTATTACTAATGCAACGGCACAAACCACCAAAGCGCTCGCGCCTACAACCATCACTCCCCTGATTGCCTTAATGCCTTTTGAAAGCCAAAGCCCCAAAAGCATAAGCAGGGGAATTAATACAAATAATGATAAGAAATTCATATCGAATGTAAGGTTTTATCAGGATTAGAGAACCAACATTAACACTAACACTAAAGCACCCACGAGGAATACATAGGCATATTGCTGCACTTCGCCACTCTGGAAGCCACGTATAAGGTAGCTTATGCGGTTTGCACCGTTAGCCAGACCGTTAAGTACACCATCCACAATATGACGGTCGCACCATGCAATGGGTTTTGAAATGTGTGCGAAGATAATACGGTGCGTAACAAACTGGTATATCTCGTCGATGTAGAAACGATGGTATGCCCAGCGGTGCAACGCGGAAAAACGAGTAGCAAGCGCAACGGCTATAGGTTGTTTTTCGCCCTTATATATATAGGTTGCAAGCAATATCGAAATAACTGCTATTGCTATGCTCGTTCCTGCAACAGTCCAGTTGAGATGAATGTCGTATGACATTCCGTCGGCACTAACAAAATGACCGAAAGGAACAAAACCGACAACACATGTAACGACAGCCAGGAATACAAGCGGCGCCGTCATTGAAACGGGAGCCTCGTGCGGAACATGTTCCTCGTGCAGTTTCTTGTTCTCCGGACCCCAGAATATGCAATAGTAAAGACGGAACATATAGAAAGCCGTCATTGCTGCTATAACTGTCATAATCCAACCCATTACAGGACTGAATGCAAAGCAGCCTGCAAGAATCTCGTCTTTCGAGAAGAAACCCGAGAAGGGAGGTATACCGGAAATCGCAAGACATGCAATAAGGAACGTTATATGCGTAAGCGGCATATACTTTCGCATACCGCCCATGGTAGACATCTCGTTGCTATGCACTGCGTGAATTATCGCACCGGCGCAGAGGAACAACAAGGCTTTGAACATTGCGTGGGTGAACAAGTGGAACATTGAAGCCATGTAACCTACGCTTCCGGGATGTTCGTGCCCGGTTACATATTCCGTGCAAACGCCAAGCGCTACCATCATGAACGCAATCTGTGAAATTGTAGAGAAAGCAAGAACACGCTTGATATCGCTTTGTGCACATGCAACGGCTGCCGCATAAAATGCAGTGAAAGCTCCTATGTATGCAACGATATGCAAGGTCTCCGGCGCGTAAGTTATCCATAACGGGTACATGCGGGCAACCTGGAATACGCCGGCAACAACCATAGTAGCGGCGTGGATAAGCGCGCTGACTGGTGTCGGGCCTTCCATTGCGTCGGGCAACCAGATATGCAACGGGAACATAGCACTCTTTCCTGCGCCGCCTATGAACATCAGGAATAACGCAGCGGGCAGCATGAACGCTCCAGCAGCTATATTAGAGGCATTAGCCGTAAAATCGAAGCTGAATGTCTGGCAGTAGTAGCCGTAAATCAGGATTCCGATAAGGAAGCCGAGGTCGGCAAAACGTGTTACGATGAACGCCTTCTTAGAAGCCGCTATTGCCGCCGGCTGCGTATAATAGAAGCCGATAAGCAAATATGACGAAACACCTACAAGCTCCCAGAACAGATACATCTGGAAGATATTAGTTGCCACGACCAAACCGAGCATTGACATAGAGAAAAGACTCAGGAACGCATAGTAACGCTGGAAACCTTTCTCGCCGTGCATATACCCGAACGAATAGATATGTACGCCTAACGATACCGTAGCTATGACAACAAGCATCATTACGGAAATAGGATCAAGCATGATTCCCATATCGAACGAAAGCCCGTTGAAATAGAAAGGCAGCCATTTTACATTGTAAGGAACTATTGTCTCGTACACGCCGGCGTCAGTTCTCGGGGCTGAGAAATATTCATACGCCGTGTAATACGAAAGGATTGTCACTATCACCAAGGAAGCTGTTCCTATAAGTCCCGCCGTACGGTGGCTCAAATACTTTCCTGCCAAACCCAAGAGCAGGAAAGATATAAACGGCAGTAATAATATTAATAATGTATATTCCATATATCTTCTATGTATTTACTTTATTGATTTATTATTCCTACCATTTCAAGGTATTTATGTGCTTGAGTTGAATGCTTCTTACGTTGCGGTAGATAGCAATCATTATTGCTATGGCTATAGCAGTTTCGGCAGCAGAAATAGCAATAGAGAACAAGGCAAAGAAATACCCTTCTTGCCCCGTTGGATACAGCAGGCGGTTGAAAACCGCGAAGTTTATATCTGTCGCATTAAGCATCAACTCTATTGATATAAGCACTGCCAGAGTACTGCGGCGTGTAAGGAAGCCATAAATGCCTATAAAAAACATTAATGCCGAAAGTATCAGGAAATATTCTAAATGTATCATATCGATTATCCTTTTTAACGTTTGCGTGCAATTATCAAACCACCCACTATACAAGCAAGTAGTAAAATACCTACAGCTTCAAAGGGAAGCACATAACCATATTTTTCAAACGAAAGCATGTGCTCGCCGATAGAACTTATCGAAATTGAGTTTTCATCGGGAGTAAGGCTCGTTATTGCATTCTTGAAGCTGTGGGTTACGATAATGAAAAGAACTAAGCCGGCTCCTACAAGACATGTTATTGCCGAAGCTATAAGTTTTCCTATCTTCAACTTGTCAAGCTTTTCATTATTTGCGCTGGTAAGCAATATTGAGAACACGAAAAGCACGACAATACCACCCGCGTATACCATAATTTGTACAGAGCCGAGGAAAGTATATCCCAACAGGAAATATATTCCGGCCGTTCCCAACAAGGTAAAGAACAAAAACATTGCCGAACGTATTATTCTCTTTGTTGTTACGGTTAACACCGAAAGCACGAGAATAGCAAAGGCAATTACATAAAATATTATTGATTCTGCATTCATAGTCATTGAATTTTTAGCTGTTTTGAACAGGCTTTTGTTCTTTTGTTTCCTCTGCTGCGCCTTTAGCCGCAGGAGCTGCCGCAGCCGGTGCGGTACGAACGGGTGCAGGCTTTTCTACTACTTTGCTTCCTTCGTGGTTCAGGCGCATTACGAGTTTCGTGCGGTCGAACACAGCGTTTTCAAAACTCTGGTCAAAGGTTATCGCATTATGAGGGCATGCCTTTACGCACAAAGCGCAGAACATGCATGCGCCCAAATCATAATGATACTCCTTTAGACGGCGTTTTTTCTTTCCGTCTTCGGTTTCATATGTTTCTGTAATAACTTCTATCGACCCGTTAGGGCAAGCCATGGCGCAAAGCCCGCAACCTATACAGTTATGCTCATTTTTTTCATTATGAGGCATTACGAGAGAACCGCGAAAACGGTCGAACATCTTAAGTTCTTTCCGGTTTTCGGGATATTGTTCGGTTATCTTTTTTGTAAAAAACTCCCGCATGGTAGTTTTCAAGCCCACGCAAAGGGTTTTCACGCCCCAAAACAAACCTTCAAAATAACTCTTATTCTGTGTCATTGTAATCTGTCTCCTTTATTTATTAAAAGTGAAGTCCAAACTGCACCATCAGTGCCATAAGAACCAGGTTTGCCATAGAAATAGGGATAAGATATTTCCATTCGAGGTTAAGCAGCTGGTCAATCCTCAAACGGGGGAAAGTCCAGCGCTCCCACATGAGCAGGAACACCACGAAGAAAGATTTGGCCATGAACCACACGAAGCCGGGAATCATATCCATCACTGCGTCGAATCCTTCCACGCCTATGTGCAGCGGCATCCAGCCACCCAAGAAAATTGTTGCGGCTATCATGGCGCAGATAAACAGGTTGAGGTATTCGGCCAGGTAATAGAATCCGAAGTTCATACCGGAATATTCGGTGTGGTATCCTGCCGTCAACTCGCTTTCAGCTTCCGGCTGGTCGAACGGGCCGCGGTTGCATTCCGCATTTCCGGCAATAAGATATATAATGAAAGCTATAACTGCCGGAATATGTCCTTTGAAGATATTCCAGCCGTCTGCCTGGCCTTCAACAATTCCGGAGAACTGCATTGTGCCCGTAAACGCTATGACGGTAAGCATTGTCATGCCTATCGAAAGCTCGTAGCTTATTATCTGCGCTCCGGCACGCATTGCACCGATAAGAGAGTATTTGTTCTTGCTACCTATTCCGGCAAGCAGAATACCCACAATACCTATCGACGAAGCCGCGAGGAAGAAGAACACGCCCACGTTAAAGTCGAGCACCTGTGCACCCTTGTTCCAGGGAATGCATGAAAAGGTGAGTATCGAGGCCAAAATCACGAGAACCGGCGCAAGACAATATATCAGGCGGTCGGTGTTCTTCATGAAGATAATCTCTTTCGTGAGCATTTTAAACACATCGGCAAAGACTTGCAGAAGTCCCCATTTACCTACGCGGTTTGGGCCGATACGGCATTGGAAGAACGCACAAACCTTGCGCTCCATATAAATCAGGGCTATGGCGAACACGGCATAAAGCGTCAGAACAATCAACGCCACCAGCACGCATTCTATAAGTATTGCGCCCCATCCTGGCATAACCGAACGCAAAAGTCCGTCGAACCAGTTTGTTACTATACTAAAATCGAACATATCAGTTTATAGGTCTTTTAACGTTAGCGATCAATATCAGGAACCACATAATCGAGCGTACCGCCTATTGAGATTAAGTCGGCAATCTTCTCGCCACGGCAAGCCGTATCCATTATGGCTACAAGCGGCAGCCCCGTTGCGCGGTAATGCAAACGGTAAGGCGACTTGTCGCCGTGGCTTTCGAGGAATACTCCGAACCGTCCGCGTGCTGCCTCGACTGCGGTGTAATAAGTGCCTTCGGGTACTTTTATTATTGGTTTCATCTTTTCCTGTACAGGACCTTCGGGAATATTGTCCACCAATTGTTCCAGAATGCTGAGACTTTCCATTATCTCCTGCAAACGGACGATAAGGCGTGTGTAGCTGTCGCCTTTTTCGAATGTTATCTCGTTGAAGTTCACGCGGTCGTAAGCGGCATAAGGCTCCAGCTTGCGCACGTCGTTGCGCCAGCCCGAAGCACGCCCCGTGCCACCGGTACATCCGAACGATATAACCTGCTCTTTCGTAAGCACACCCACACCGTCGAGACGGTTGTGCGCAATCACGTTATCGGCAAATATGTCGTAATATTCCTGTATGTTCTTACGCATGAGCGGTATGAACTCTTTCACGCGGCGGCAGAAGTTGGGGTGCAGGTCGTGCAGCACTCCGCCAATCATGTTGTAGTTTATTATAAGGCGTCCGCCGCAAGTTTCCTCGAAGATGTCGAGAATCTTCTCGCGGTCGCGGAATGCGTAGAGGAACGCCGTCGTCGCGCCAAGGTCCTGGCAAAGGCAGCCGAAGAACAGCAGGTGCGAGTCGATACGCTGCAACTCGTCCATCATCGTGCGTATAACCTTCACACGGTCGCTCACCTCAACGCCCATCGCCTGCTCAATGCAGGAGCAAAGCGCATGGCGGCTCTGCTGTGCGGCCAGGTAGTCGAGACGGTCGGTAAGTGCGAGCGTCTGCGGATAAGTAAGGCTTTCGTTGAGTTTCTCAACACCGCGGTGGATATATCCCAACACGGGGTCGACGCGCTTGATTATCTCGCCGCGCAATGCCACACGGAAGTGAAGCACACCGTGTGTCGAAGGGTGCTGCGGACCTATGTTCACAACATAATCCTCGTCGGTGAATATTGCGTTCTCCTTTGCCTTTCCTATCGTGCCGTCGGGCAAAAGCTCGTACTCCGAAGTGGTATCGGCAAGGGGTTCGTTGGTCATGTGTTGCGGGTCGAACGGATTTTCCTCCTCGGGCTTGTCGTCCTTGCGCATGGGATAGCCTACCCAGTCTTCGCGCAGGAATATGCGGCGCATGTCGGGATGTCCGGCAAACTTGATTCCGTAAAAGTCGAACACCTCGCGCTCGTATATATTGGCAATGTCCCAAAGGTCGCTTGCCGTAGGCAACACAGGGTTAACCCTGTCGGTTGTCGAGCAGCGCAGGTTTGCACGTTTGCCCGTGGTTGTGGACTGCAGCATGTAGATAACGCCGAGTCCGCCTTCCTCACCCCAGTCCATACCTATGAGGTTCTCGAGGAAGTCCATGTGTTCTTCATCGCGCAGGCGCAGAAGCTCGGCCTTCAAAAGCGATGGTTCAATTGTTCTTATATCGAGTGTCATGCTTTATCCTCCTTAGGGCGTTTTTGCTTGCGGTTGGTAGTACCGAAGAAGTTTTCAATCTTTACTATGCGCTGCAGCTGCATCATTCCATAGAGGAAACTTTCGGGACGCGGCGGGCAGCCGGGAACGTACACGTCAACCGGTATAACCTGGTCAACACCGTTCACTACGTGGTAGCTTTTCTTGAACGGGCCGCCCGACACGGAGCAACCGCCTATCGCTACAACATATTTCGGGTCGGCCATCTGGTCGTAAAGACGTTTGAGCACCGGGGCCATCTTGGTAGTGATAGTTCCGCACACGAGTATCACGTCAGCCTGTCGCGGGCTGTTACGTGTCACCTCGAAACCGAAGCGCGCTATGTCGTAGCGTGCGGCGCACACTGCCATGAATTCTATTCCGCAGCAGCTCGTTGCAAACGTCAAGGGCCACAGGCTGTTGCTGCGGCCCCAGTCGATAAGGTCGTCGAGCGGTTTTACTATTACGTTTACTCCGCCGGCGTTCAACTCCTCAACGAGCTTTTCATAGGTCTCGTTGTCCTTGAATTCGGAATAAGGAATCGACTTGATCTTGGCACGTTTCTTTATTTCCATTGCAAAGCTCCTTTCCGCCAAGCATAAGCCAAGCCCAGCACTAATATGAACAAGAAGAACAAAACGCTGAATATCCCTACTGCTCCGAGCTGCCGCAGAACTACTGCCCACGGGAAGAGGAACATCGTTTCAACATCGAACATCAGAAACAGGATGGCATAAAGATAATAGCCCACCCTGAACTGCATCCAGGTGCGTCCGCGCGTAGGGATACCGCATTCGTAAGGCTCCTCCTTCTGGGGGTTGAACGACCTGGGGGCAATCAGCGTAGCTATGGCCCAAACCAAAGGCACGAACAGCAAGCCCAGCAAGGCGACCGTTACAAGCATGGTAAAGTTCATTGTTAATAAAATATTTTTAGATTTGTTTTGAAAATTATCGTTTCGTTCCGGCCTTGTCGCACACGCTTCCTGTTACAACACGTTCAGTTTGAGCGCAAAAGCGCATAAGTGGCAAGCCTTCGATTTTAACGGCTGCAAAGTTAGTAAAATATATTTACACAACATTCCCAAGAATGTGCTAATTTACCGCCACGGGCGAAAAGAGACACATTTAACATTTATCTGCCGCCGCGATACCGTTTTTTTGACAACTGCAACTTACGCAGACAAAACACGACAAGCAAACCGTGAAAGTTAAAATACATAAAACCACCCCGAAAACAGACGCCCGCAAGCCCTGATTTCATGCGCCCGAAAATATGTCGGACATATTTTAAAATATCTCAGACATATTTTGAATTATGTGCCTTGTATTTTTTCTTTGCTCCTACCCCCTTTCCGCTCCCCGCCGCATTACGCAGACAAAAGCGCACACCGGAGCGCGGAATTTAAAAATTCTTTAAGAATTTGTTATCTTTGCCCCACACATTATTATATACAGTAAAAAAATGAACAAAACCCTAACCGCAGCCATACTGCTTATGGCTTCATCCTACACCGGTGCGGCAGCACGCACCATTACCGCGTCGCAGTTCGGCGCAATACCCAACGACGGCAAGGACGACGCACCCGCACTAAGGAAAGCGGCCGAATACTGCCGCAACAACCCGGGAACGACATTCGTGCTCGAACCGGGCGTTTACGACTTTTTCGACCCTACAGCCGAACGCATCGAGCGCGAAGCCATAAGCGGAGCCTACGGCCGGGGAGACCTTGACGTGCAATACCGCCTTTTCAAGCCTAAAGGCCCGTATGTAAAGGCGCTCGACTTTACCGGCAGCAAGAACCTCACCATCGAAGGCAGCGGGGCCACGCTCAAAATGCACGGCTGGTACGAAGTGATAACCCTTACGCAGGTAAAGAACACCGAGATAAAAGGGCTTTCCATAACATACAACCGCCCGCCCGCAACGCAGGGAACGGTGGTTGCCTCCGGGCCGGAATACTTCGACGTGCGCCTCGACCCCTCATGCACTTACCTGGACAGCATCGTTACCGGCCGTATGCACATGTACAGCGCCAAAGGCCAGAACCTGTATTACGGCTGGTTCGGCAACAAGTTCCTTGTAGACAAGAACACCGTGCGCATTATGTCGAACGTCAACCCGCCCGCCGGCGACATCATGGTACTGCGCCACGGCGGACACTACCGCGCGGCCATATTCATAAAGGAATCGAAGGACGTGAACATAAAAGGCGTGAAAATTCTCTGCCACCCGGGCATGGGTATCGTAGGCCACCTGTCCGAAAACATACTCATCGACGGCTTGCAGGTAGTGCCCGAGCCGGGCAAGTACAGCTCAACAAACACCGACGCAACGCACTTCACCTCCTGCTCGGGAACGCTGACGATAAAGAACTGCTCGTTCCGCGGCAACGGCGACGACTGCACCAACATACACAACTATTATTACTACATCTATCCGCAGGGCGAGAAAACCGCCGAGATACGCATTGAGAACGCCGACCTGCACGCCCAGTCGCTCGACTACCCGCAACGCGGCGACACCATGATGGTAATGAACCGCGAAAACATGCAGGAAGCCGGCAAATGGGTAGTGGCCAAGGTTGATACCTCGTGGGCCGACTGGAAAGTGGTTGTAACATTCACAAAACCGCTCAACCTCGACGACCCCAACAAATACTACATGACCAACATATCGCGCACCCCGCTCGTAAGCATTACCGACAACACAGCCAACGCCCACCTGGCGCGAGGATTCCTAATCAAGACGCCCAACGCATACATCGCTCGCAACACCATGACAAACTGCATGCGTACCGCAATCAAACTGGGCGGCGAAATAAGCTGGCGCGAGGCAGGACCGGTGCACGACGTTATAATCGAGGACAACTACATCTACAACTGCTGCACCGACGACCGCAACGACGCCTCGTGCGTACTGACAAGCACCGAAGCCACACAGACGCCCGAGCCGCCAAACCGCAACATCGTCATAAGGAACAACATATTCTTTACGCAAAACCCCATAGCCATAAAGCTGCAGGACGCGCGCGACGTAAAGATCGAGAACAACCTCGTTAACAAACCCGACTACGTGCAACAGATAAACTGCAAGAACGTAACGATAAAGTAAAGCGACGCAAACACTTTTACCACAATAAAAAACCATAGGTAAAAAATAATTGTTAACTTGCAGCGTTTTACGTAAAGACGCTCACACGGGCGCAAACATGCAACACAGACAAGAATTAAACCAAATACAACAAACTAACCGTATTATGAAACATTTAAAAAGCTATTTGATGTTAGGAGCTTGTGCCATGGCTATGTTCATGAGCAGTTGCTCGCAGGAAAAAACCGCGACCACGACCCTGTCAGGTCTTGACCCGGCAAAATTCGACTCTACTATCAACGGAAAGAAAACCGCGCTCTACACCCTCAAGAATGCAAACGGAATGGAAGTATGCATTACCAACCTGGGCGGAAGAATCGTGTCTGTAATGGTGCCCGACCGCGACGGCAACATGCAGGACGTCGTGCTCGGCTTCGACAACGTGCGCAACTATGCCGACATTGAACACACGCCCAGCGACTTCGGAGCGCTCATCGGCCGCTATGCAAACCGCATAAACCAGGGACGCATAGTAATCGAAGGCGACTCCATTCAGCTGCCCCAGAACAACTACGGCCACTGCCTGCACGGCGGCCCCCAGGGATGGCAGTACAGCATTTACGACGCGACACAAACCGACGACACCACGCTTGCGCTTGCGCTCACTTCGCCCGACGGCGATATGAACTTCCCCGGAACGGTTAAGGCTAACGTTACATACCGCCTGCTCTCCGACAACAGCATCGACATACAGTATGAGGCAACTACCGACAAGCCCACTGTTATCAACATGACCAACCACTCGTACTTCAACCTCAACGGCGACGCAAGCCAGCCTATCACAAACTGCCTGCTCTACGTCAACGCCGACAACACCACGCCCATCGACTCCACCTTCATGACCACGGGCGAGATAGTAAAGGTTGAAGGCACACCGTTCGACTTCCGCAAACCGGTAGTGCTCGACAGCGTGGTTAACAACTTCGACAACGTACAGATTAAGAACGGTAAAGGCATTGACCACAACTGGTGTCTCAACACCTACAAGGACGGACAGGGCGACGACAAGACCATCGCGGCAAGCGTTTACTGCCCCACCACCGGCATTAAGCTCGACGTCTACACCAACGAGCCGGGCATACAGGTTTACACCGGCAACTTCCTCGACGGCACGGTAACGGGCAAGTATGGCAAGCAATACAACAAACACGCTGCCATTTGCCTCGAGACGCAGCACTATCCCGACACGCCCAACAAGCCGCAGTGGCCTACCGCACTGCTTAAACCGGGAGAGACATACAAGAGCCATTGCATATTCAAGTTCTCGGTTTATGACGACGCAGCCCTCGAAGGAGCGGCACAAGCCGACAGTACAGCCGCAGAATAAGAACATTGCGCAGCATAACCCACAAGCGCGGGGCATACGGCAACAAGGCCGTGTGCCCCGCGCTTATTTCCGCCGCCCGCGCCGATTGTCCCATACAAACGCTATCATCGCGCCTCTACAATGTTGTTTTCAATGCTTAATCATAGATTAAACGCGTCCGTGAAACGTAACCGGCCGGAGTGTGTCTGCGTTTTGTCTGCATTTTCGGGGCATGTTTCAAACGGGTTTCCAGAGGGCGAAAAATATGTCTGAGATATTTTGAAATAGGTCAGACATATTTCGAAATATGTGCCTTGTATTTTTTCTTTGCTCCCATGTGGGGTAAACACACTGAAAATCAGTTTTCACTTTTTCGTACCGAAAATGCCGGTTTTTCGACCCAAGTTTTCCGTCGCCCGATGTCAGTATCCGCTTGTTTCGGGCAAGCCATAGCGCGGCATGGCCCTGCGCAACCATGCGCAACCACAGGGTATTTTGCACTGCAAACCGTCGGAAAGTCGGCAAACGTGCCCGATTTAACACTGTTTGTAAGAAAAAAAATTCCTACCTTTGGGACACCTTACAAGTATATACCTTTGAACTCATGAGAACAATAAAGCATTACCTCGCCTGCTGCGCATTGGTTTCGTGCGCGGCGGCCGTCCCGCTCGAAAGCGCAGCCCAGTACGACCACGGAAAAGAGAACACACTGCGCATAGCAACCTACAACATCTACAACGGCAAAACCGTAGACGCAAAATCGTACAACTACGACAAACAGGCCGGCATTATCGAAAGCATTAACCCCGACATCATCGCAATAGAGGAGGTTGACAGTGCCAGCGCACGCAGCAACAACCGCTACGCGCTCGGGCAATATGCCGGATACCTGGGAATGCGCGCCTTCTACTCGCCCACAATTGACCTTGAAGGTGGGAAATACGGCATGGGGCTGCTCGCCAAAAACAAACCGCTCGCCGTAAAACGCATAAAACTCCCCGGACGCGAGGAAGTGCGCACGGCAGTAATAGCCGAATACCCCAACTACGTGTTCTGCGGGACACACTTCTCGCTCAACGACGACGACCGCATAAGCTCCATAAGGATTCTGTGCGCCGAAGCCGAGAAGTACAACAAGCCTTTCTTCCTGGCCGGCGACCTGAACACAGACCTCAATCAGCCGTCGGGAAAACTGCTGCAACAGGAGTTCAAAATATTGAACGACGTAAAAAAGAACACCTGGCCCGCAAACAAACCGAAAACCACCATCGACTACGTGGCTGTATATAAAAAACACGCCGACATGGTGGCGCTGCTGCGAAGCAATGTAGTGAACGAGCCTTCGGCTTCCGACCACCTGCCCGTGTATGCCGACGTGCGTATCAAGCTGCCCGCCGACAAACTCTTCTACTCCGAGCCTTACCTGCAGGACTTCACGTATGACGGAATAACCGTAATGTTCCAGACAAACGCCGTGGTGCACACATGGATAGAGTACGGCACCGACACAACCGACCTTAAAACGGCGCGCACGCTGCTGTCGGGGCAGGAACCGTGCTTTGACATCGAGAACAAGATACGCCTGAACGAACTGAAGCCGGGAGTGAAATATTACTACCGAGTATGCGCACAGGAGATACTGAAAAATGAAGCCTACCACAAAATACTGGGCGACAAGGTGAGCACGCCTTTCTACTCCTTCACCCTGCCGTCGCCCGATACCGAAAAATTCACCATGGTTGTGCTCAACGACCTGCACGAACAGGACAAAGTGATGAACAAGCTCTTCAACGTGGTAAAGAGCAAAGGTATCGACTACGACTTTTCGGTATTCAACGGCGACTGCGTGCCCGAACCGCGCGACCGTGCGCACGCCATACGCCGCGTCAATGCTCTTACGGCTGCTGCCAACGCTGCTGAAAAACCGACCATAATAATACGCGGCAACCACGAAATACGCAACAGCTATTCGGCAGGAATGCTTTCGCTAACGCAAAACCTCGGCGGCAAGACATACGGCGCATTCTCGTGGGGCGACACACGCTTCGTGATACTCGACTGCGGCGAAGACAAGAAAGACTCCACACCTGTTTACTATGGGCTGAACGACTTTTCGCAACTGCGCCAGGACCAGGCAATCTTCCTTGCAAAGGAGCTGAAGGAAAAGGAATTCAAACGCGCCGAACGCCGCATTCTCATACAGCACATACCTATCTGGGGCGACCCTAACGTATATACCGACGGTTACCACCCATGGACAAGGTTATGGAACCCTGCACTGCAGGACGCCGACTTCGACATGGACATAACCGCACACGCACACCGCTACTATGTGCTCGAGAAAAACGTGAAAGGCAACCCGTGCCCGGTGATAGCCGGCGGAGGGCCTGAAGAAAAGGGCGCTACAATAATGGTGTTGCAGAAAGACGGCAAAGAGCTGCGCATGAGGGTATTCAACACCAAAGGCGAAACACTGCTCGACCGCCAGTTCTGACACACCCGCGCATACATCGCACGGCAACACCGCCGCCCGAAACACAGCCCAAGTATTTGTCCGCATTTTTAGGGCATGTAGCAAACGGTTTTGTGCCCGAAGGGCCATTGGTCACCGGCACCAGCCGGACGGGTTTTCACGGGGCAAAAAATTAGTGGCTTGCTTTTTAAAATTAGTGGCTCGGATTTCAAAATCCGAGCCACTAATTTTTTCTTTTCTCCCATGCGGGGTAAACACACTGAAAACCAGTTTTCAATTTTCAGCACACGAAACGCCCTTTTTGCGGCACAGGTTTTCCACCCGCAGAGACGACTCACCACATCTGAAAAAACTATTAATCTCGCCATAAAAACTGCAGTAAAAACACCTCACCATGCCGGCCTTGCGACTACATTGTTTGACGAATAAATACCTTTATACGTTAAACAAGCAAAACAAATCTTAAATCTTAACTAAGATTTAACTGTAAAATAATCTGGGAATCAGTATATTTTACATGCCGAATGAGTAATTTTACCGCGTGTTCCGATTCAGCGGGATACCGTTTGCAGAAGAGCCATATTTTTATTAACAACATCATTTAAAACCAAAAGAGTATGAAGAAGTTCAAACATCTTTTCATCGCACTGGCGGCAATGCTGCTGGCAGTGCCCGACCTTCATGCGCAGAAGTATGTCATCGGTTCCGTAATGGACATATCCGAGGCTGCCGACGGCGTGGAGGTAGTGTTTGAGGGACGTACCGACAACACCAACAAGGAAGGTTACCTCGGTATGCCGAACGGGGCAACCCCACTCGTCCGCTTCACGGGCGACGAAGTGCCCGAGGACATCGTATGGGTGCTCTGCGCTGTTGATTCACTCAACCCCGTTACGGGCGACCCCATGTTCAACCTCAAGAACAAGGCAACGGGCGAATACATCGGCTCCGACTGGAGCCAGACCGCCAACCAGCGCCTCTTTGCCGTAACCGACCAGGCCGACGCAGCACCGTTCTGCTTCAAGTATGCCAACTCGGGCGACACCTACGGCGGCGTCAACTCCGGCTCGTTCGACAGCGGCGACTGGCTCCAGGATCCCAGCACCCTGACAATCTGCGAAATCGATGCCTCGATAACCAACGGTCGCGGGTTCATTGCCAACGAAGCCAACGAGAACACATGCGGCTTCTACGAATGGCAGGACACAAACATCTGGTCAATGCACCGCTACGTGCAGCTCACCTCGGGCAGAGACTACCTCAACGAGTTCCTCAACAACCTCTCGCCCGACTGGCAGACAACTTACCAGGTGGGCACCGACCCGGGCTACGTTAACGACTCAGAGAAATGGAACGAGTTCTTCAACCTGTGGACCAAGGCGCTCGACAACATCGACAACATGAGCGACGAAGAGTGCATGACCACCTACAACCAGCTCGACGCTCTCTACAAATGGCTGCAAAGCAGCGAGAGCCAGGTGCAGGTTGAAGACGGCGGCTACTACTACTTCTTTACCGCCAACACGGCTTTCACCAGCGTTGACAAAGGCAACTTCGCAATCTATGCCCCCAACCAGAGCCAGAAGAACATACTCGGCTGGAAAGCATTCGACGAGAACGACCCGGCATTCATCTGGCAGGTGAAACAAGCCCGCGTAGGCGAAGACGGCACGGTTTACTACTCCGTGCAGAACATGGGCTCGCGCCTGTACATAGGCCAAGCTACCAGCAAGGCCGACAGCCAGCCTATAGAATGGACCGACGAATACGCTTACCCCACACTCTTCATCAGCCTCGACCACGCCGGACAGTGGCAGCTCTCCGACCTGCGCGACTGGACCGAATATCCCCCGCGCCCGTTCCACCAGGAGAACCACCAGAACGGTGCCGGCACGGCAGGGCAGATTGTGCTCTACAACGGCGGCCTCGGCACGGCTTCATCGTGGTACATCAAGAAAGTGCCCCAGGAAAAGGTGGACATGCTCGCCTCACAGGAGAACCGCATTAACCTTGCAAACCTCTGGGCACACAACGGCAAGCTCGCGACAAACGTGGGCGATTCCATCTCCGACGTGCCCGGATTCATAAGCAGCAAGGAAATACTCGACAACTACCGCAAGGCCGACGCTGACGCCGACACCATGCTCCACTACTCCGACAAGGCTTACACCGAAGAGGAATACGGGGCCGCATACGAGGCACTCAAATCGGCTTCCGAGGCATTCATAGCCGACCGCGACCGCGGCCTTGCCGACGGCTACTACCGCATTAAGTTGCAGCAGGCGGTCTACAAATACAACGACCCCGATATGTACCTCAACATTGTAAACGGCCGTCCGGGCTGGAGCCGTGAGAGCCAAGGCGTAAGCCTCAGCCAGGTATGGAAGATACAGAAAATCGACGGCGTACAGTACAACGTGCAGAACATGGGCAACGGCAAATACCTCCACAAAGGCGACACCAACAGCAACGGAGCTTACATAAACTTCAGCGACGCGCCCGACGTGGCACAGGTAATACGCCCGTTCGACGTAATGAACGGCCAGTTCTACATCACCAACGCCGACGACACGGATTACTTCTACGACAGCGGCGACCACGACAACGGCACAGCTTCGTCGTCGGCGCTCAAATACTGGACGGGCCATGACATTGACGGCGGCACGGCATGGGTGTTCGAGCCCGTGACCGACGAGGAATATGCCGCAATAGAGGCAGGCGACGCACAGGTGAGCCTCAACTATGCGCTTGAAAACTCGCTCGCAACGGCAAAACGCCTATACAACCAGAACACCACCTACACCTACGGCGAGAAGCTCATCACCGACGTGTCGCAGATTTACAGCAACAACAGCTCCGAAAAAGAAGGCCAGCACCTCGAATACATGATAGACGGCACCAACGGCACGTACTGGAACTCCGCATGGGACACAGAGACTGAAAACGCAACGCACTACCTGCGCTTCGAGAGCTCCGACGCGGCCGGCTGGCCCGATTCCGTGGCATTCTACTTCGAGGAGCGCAACGACAACACATGGCACCGCGCGCCCACAAAGATGCGCGTGTCGGTAAGCAACGATGCCGAAGAATGGAACGAAGTGAAGCCCGTGCTCGAGCAGGGCGACATAACCTCGCGCGACTTCAACACGCACTCCACCGACCCCGTGTACGTAATGCTCAACGACATCAAGGGCTACAAGTACGTACGCTTCGAGTTCCTCGCCTGCAAGCCCGACTACAAGTTCAACAACCACCCGATTGTTGAGTTCTCGGAAGCGAACATACTTCCCGTAACGGGCGTTGACGAGGACAACTCGCTCACATGTACGCCCAAGTACAAGGCTATAGCAAGCGAGCTGTTCAGCGCCATACAGGCCGGGCAGCAAGAGTACAACGCAGGCACTGCAACGCAGGCCACAGTCGACCTGCTCAACGAGGCCATTGCGGGCTTCAACAACGTAAACGTGGCCGACTCTATCATAGCCATGTCGAACCTCAACCTCATGAACTTCACTTCGGGCGACATGATTGGCGACTTCCCGAGCGACGCGCTCGACACCTACACAGAGGAGGCTTACGACGCGCTCGACAAGTACAACGAAGCCGAGGTTAAGACGGCCGAAGTAACCAACGACGTTGTAAGCGAACTGAAAGCCGCTTACGACAAGCTCTACCCGCAGATGGTCAAACCCGAAGAGGGCAAGTGGTACGTGCTCAAGAGCATGAACCCCGACGTTCAAGACTGGATTCTTGCAGCCGGCGGCCCCTACGCATACGCGCCCAACAGCGGCAACTACAGCTACGTGCTCTCGCTTGCGGGCCTCGGCGAGGACATCTCCAACATAGGCTCTGAAACCTACGCCCACTACACGTTCAAGGAGAACGAGGACGGCACATGGACGATACAATGCGCCGGCACGGGCTACTTCTTCGGTCCCGAGACGGGCAGCGGCAACACCAAGTACGACAACACGCTCATACAGTGGTACGAACCCAACCCCGTAACTCTCATACCGTTCGGTAACGGGCAGGTAGGCTTCCGCATGTCGAGCGGCCGCTACATCACCGGCGGCACGGCGCTCGGCGCAATAGGCAGCCTCTATGAAAGCAACGACGGCACGCAGGGCATGAACACCAAGTATGCCTGGATGCCCGCCACTTCGGCCGAAGACTACGGCCTGACCGAGGTTTACCAGTACGAAAGCATCGAAGCCGGCCGCGTGATTGCCATGACGTTCCCGTTCACCATTGCAGGTATGCCCGTCGAAACCCAGAGCGGCGACCTCATCAAGGGCTACGAGCTCATAGGCAAACAGACCGCCGAGAACTCGAACGACTCTATCGTGACGGCTTACTACCTCCGCGAGCTCGACCCGTATACCGAGGTTCCCGCCGGAACACCGGTGGTTTACGTGGGCCCGGGCGACAAGTACGACGCTACGGTAAGCTACACCGCACAATTCAGCGCAGTTGTTGACGGCGCCATAACATGCGAGGGCGACACCGTGAACGGCCTTGCCGGAAGCATACAGAACTTCGCAACCCCGATAGAACACATGGGCTACTTCCTCGAGGATTCCGTGGTTGACGAGCCCGCTGGCACGGCCATCGGCTACTGGCGCGCAGTAATACTGCCGTGGGAAGTTGAGAACGTTGCCGACGCAGAACCCGACCTTATAGTTTACGTCAAGGGCGCAGGTATGCTCAACGACATCAAGGACGTTGTAATCGAAGACCAGGCCGAGAAAGTTGACGTCTACAGCACCGACGGCGTACTCATCCGCCGCAACGTTGCACGCGCAAACGCTACCGACGGCCTCGCCAAAGGCATTTACATCGTAGGCAAAGAGAAAGTCCTTGTCAAATAAGGCTTCCGCCTACAGGTAACATATAAATCCCGCAGCCCCGCAAAGGGTTGCGGGATTTTTTATGCGCATTTGCCCGAACGCCAAAATCATCCCGCGCCCGGGAAGCCGTATTTGTCTGCGTTTTCGGGGCATGTTTCAATGTAGTTTTCAGGGGGCAAAAAATATGTCTGAGATATTTTAAAATAGGTCAGACATATTTTGAAATATGTGCCTTGTATTTTTTCTTTGCTCCCATGTGGGGTAAACGCACTGAAAACCAGTTTTCAATTTTCCGCACCCAGGAACGCCCTTTTTCTGCCTCGGTTTTCCGTCGCGCGATGTCCGTTTACGCACACGCGCTGTGTTTTCCCCTGTCCTTATAAGGGGCTATGCGGCGACTTGTCCCGGTTACGTTAAAACATACACCGGGGCACATAAAAAACAAGCCGGCATATTTTGTACTGCGCACGTGTTTTGTTATCTTTGCCCGCGTTTGAAAACATTATACATAATGCAGAATCACATACTTTCCATCACCGGCCGGCCGGGACTTTACAAGCTCCTGAAACAGGGACGCGGAATGCTTATAGTAGAATCGGTAGACAACGAGCACCGCCGCATGCCGGTGGGCGAACGCGACAAGGTTGTATCGCTAAACGACATTTCTATTTATACCGACGAAGACGACAAACCATTAATGGAGGTTTTCGAGGCCATAAAGGCCAAGGAAAACGGGGAACCAGTAAAGTTCAACCCCAAGAAAGCCCCGGCAAGCGAGCTGCACGAATACTTTGCTTCGGTATTGCCGAGCTACGACCGCGACCGTGTGTTCGACAACGACTTGCGCAAGCTCTTTACATGGTACAACATTCTCGTTGGAAACGGTATCACCGATTTCGTGGACGAAGAAGAGAAGCCGGCAGAACCTGCTGACGCGGAAAACGGCGAACAGAAATAATCCGGCTGCCTTATAGAAAACAAAAAAATAGAGTACCCCGCCAACTTTTGTTGGCGGGGTACTCTATTTTAAAGCCGTGCAAGCCTGCAATGCCTTGCCTGCGGCGCAGCCGTTCACTGCAAATGCTTGCGTATCTTGGCCAGGTAATCCGAAAAGGCCTGTTCGTCCTTACGGTCGATTATGCCTATCAGTTCTTTCAGTTCAGTCCGTATCTTCGACACCTGTCCCGAAGTGCGCGGATTGAAAAGCACCTCGCGCAGAAGCGTCTCATCCTCGCCCAGCACGCCCTTGGCTATCGACATGTGGCGTTTGAAAGTCGTTCCGGGCGCGTCCTGGTGTTTCATTACGGCGGCGAAAACGAACGTCGACACAAAAGGGATGCTCAGCGAGTAAGCCACCGTCTCGTCGTGCTCGTCGAACGTGTATTCGTGCACATGCAGCCCCAGGCGCGAGTAGAGGTCCTTGAAGAAAATGCGCCCCATGTAATCTCCCTCGCTTATTATCACTGCATTCTCGGAACTCAGCGACCCGAGGTTGGCAAACGTGGGCCCGAACATCGGGTGGGTAGATACGTAACGGAAGCCGCAGCCGTCGTAAAACTCCTTCATCCCCGTCTTTACCGATGCTATGTCGCTAAGAATGCACCCGGCGGGCAAATGCGGGATAACTTTTCCGAAAGCGTCGAGCGTGTATTTCAGCGTCACGGCGTTTATTACAAGTTCGGGGCCGAAGCCGTCCACCTCGTCAAGCGATGTGAAGCGTTGCGTATTGTACATAAAGCGCAACCGCTTGGGGTCGGTGTCGTACACGGCCGTCTCGTGCTCGAAGCTGAGCAAGTCGACGAAAAACGCGCCCATCTTGCCTGCGCCTAAAATAAGTATTTTCATTTTCCTATCCGTTCTGCCGGAACGTCCCTGTATACGTCCCGTTATTTGTTTATCACTTCAAGCTGCTGGCGGACGCTTTCTTCGTGGATACGTTCAAAAATCGTCCTTACGAACTCGTCGCTCATACCGCAAAGCACACCTTGCGCACCGCGCTTGTCGAGTATTTCATTATAGCGCGTGGCCTGCACGACAGTCATGTTGTGCTCACGCTTGTAAGTTGCTATCTCGCGACTTATGCGCATTCTTTTTGCCAGTATGTCGAGAAGCGAGTTGTCGCACTCGTCAATCTGCGAGCGCAATGCCTCGATGCTCTCGGTCGAAGATATAATGTTGCGTATAACCAGGCGGTCGATGATGAAATCGAGCACATCGGGCGTAACCTGTTGCTTTGCGTCGCTCCATGCGTTGTCGGGCGAGCAATGGCTTTCGATGATGAGCCCGTCAAAGCCGAGGTCCATGGCCTGCTGGCACAGCGGCGCGATAAGTTCGCGGCGTCCGCCTATGTGGCTCGGGTCGCAGATTACGGGAAGATTGGGAATGCGGCGGTGAAGCTCGATAGGAATATGCCACATAGGCAGGTTGCGGTAAAGTTTCTTGTCATAAGTGGAGAAACCGCGGTGAATGGCAGCTATGCGCTTTATTCCCGCTCCGTTTATGCGCTCAATGGCGCCAATCCAAAGTTCAAGGTCGGGATTTACCGGGTTTTTGATTAGCACAGGAACGTCAGCGCCTTTGAGAGCGTCGGCTATTTCCTGCATTGCAAAGGGATTGGCCGAAGTGCGTGCGCCTATCCACAAAATATCTATGCCCGCATTGAGCGCAGCTTCCACGTGCTTGGTGTTTGCAACCTCAGTGGCCACAAGCATGCCCAGTTCTTTTTTCACACGCTGCATCCACGGCAGCCCCTGCTCGCCTATTCCTTCGAAGCCTCCCGGTTTGGTGCGTGGCTTCCATATTCCGGCGCGGAATATCTTTATTCCTTTTTCGCTAAGCTGCTTTGCAGTATTGAACACTTGCTCTTCTGTCTCTGCGCTGCAGGGACCGGCAATTATCAACGGGCGTTTTTCTTCAACACCCGGCAGGTTCAGTTTCTGTAATTCCAGTTCCATTTTGTTTCTTATTTATAGTTTTATTTCCTTTATCCGTTTTAATGCTTCGGCCATCTTTTCTTCTTTGGCGCAAAGCGATATTCTGACGTACCTTTCGCCGTTCGACCCGAAAATGAACCCGGGTGTTATAAACACACGTGCTTCGTGCAGCACTCGTTCGGTAAGTTCCTCGGCATTGCCATACTTTTCGGGAATACGTCCCCAGAGAAACATGCCCACTTGTGCCTTGTCGTACTCGCAACCCAAGGCTTCCATAATCTGCTCTGCTATGTTGCGCCGGCGGGAATAGACTTCGATGTTCGCTTCATGGTGCCACGCGGCGTCGTTGTCGTAAGCCTTGGCTGCGGCAAGCTGCAAGGCGCGGAATGTGCCGGAATCGATATTGCTCTTTACCTTTAGAATCCAGCTTATGAACTCGGCATTCGTTGCGGCAAGCCCTACGCGCCACCCGGGCATGTTATGGCTTTTGCTCATCGAATTGAATTCAATGCAGCATTCCTTTGCGCCCGGCACCTGCAGGATACTTATGGGGTGTTCGTTGAGTATGAAACTGTATGGGTTGTCGTTCACCACGATTATTCCGTGACGCCGCGCAAAGTCAACCAAACGTTCATAGGTCTCCCGTCTGGCATTTGCCCCGGTAGGCATGTTAGGGTAATTGCACCAAAGCAGCCGGACACCATCGAGGTCCATGTTTTCCAATTCTTCAAAATCGGGCTGCCAGCCGTTGTCGGGTCGGAGATTGTAATTCACCACCTGCGCCCCAAGCAGTTTGCTGAGCGAAGTATATGTGGGGTAACCGGGATTGGGCACGAGCACTTTTTCGCCCGGGTTGACGAAAGTAAGTGTAACATGCAGTATTCCCTCTTTCGAGCCTATGAGCGGCTGTATCTCGCTCGCCGGGTCGAGGTCCACATCGAACCAGCGTTTGTACCATTTTGCCATTGCGGTGCGCAGTTCGGGCGTACCTACCGTAGGCTGGTAGCCGTGTGCGTCGGGAAGTTTGGCCACCCGGCACAGTTCGTCGACAGTAGCCTGCGAGGGCGGCATGTCGGGGCTGCCTATCGCAAGGCTTACTATATCTTTGCCTTCTGCGTTGAGCCGCGCTATTTCTTTTCCTTTGCGGCTAAAGTAATATTCATTTACCGACTTCAGACGGTCGGCCGGGCTGAAGCCTTTTGTGGTATTGTTATTGTTTTGACACATATTCTCCAAGTATTTTCAATTCGCTAATCAGAGGTATTATCGCGTCCAGGCATTGGTGGAAGCGCGTGTAATCGTCATAAATCACGTCAATATAGAAAAGGTATTCCCATTCTCGCCCTATTATCGGCAGTGATTGTATTTTCGTAAGGTTAATCTTGTAGAACGAGAATATCGAAAGCACCTGCGATAGGCTTCCTTCCTCGTGCGGAAGAGCGAATACCAGGCTGCTCTTGTTGCAAAGGTGTGTATCGCGCAGCAAATCGGCGTTCCACGGGTCGGCCAGCACGAGGAAGCGCGTGAAGTTGTGCTTGTTGTCCTCAATGCCTTCTTCCAGTATTTTCATCCCGTACAGCGAGGCCGCGTATTTCGAGCATATGGCGGCGTGGCCGTGGCAATTCCCCTTGCTTATCTGTTCGGCCGAGCCTGCTGTGTCGTCAGCCTCTACCACCCGCATGTTGGGATGTTGTTTCAAAAAGGCGTAACATTGCGCCAGGGCCACGGGGTGCGAGTGTACCTCGGTGATGTCGTCCCAGTCGTCATCGGGCAGGCATATTATGCTGTGGCTTATGCGCAGTTTGTATTCGCCCACTATCGTAAGGCCGCTGTTGCGCAGCAGTTCGTAGTTGTGGAGAATGCTGCCGGCTATGGTGTTTTCGATTGCCACAAGGGCGAGCAGCGAGCCGTCGCGTTTCATCTCGTCGAAAAGCGACTCGAACGTGTCGCAGCAAACCAGTTCAATGTCTTCGCCTTTGAAATAATCGTGTGCGGCTATGTCGTGGAACGAGCCTTTTACACCTTGTATCGCTATTTTTTTCATATTTTGTTTATTGTTTTCCCCTACAAAAAAATCCCGCTCTTGCGAAGCGGGATTCCTGTATTTTTTATTTTGTTTTCTCTTGTTATATCTGCATGAACGTCCGCTTCGCTTTATTCGGCAAAGTAAAAATAAAAGTAAAAGCTAAACGTTGCGGACATATTGTTCATATCACGGAGCATGTCTTAATTCCGGCAGCAAAAATACATATTTTATCTAATCCTCCAAACAAAAATGGCCTTTTTTCTCAGAAAAACGGTGTTTTTTCCGTTTTTTCATTACAAATACGGCATTCGCCGAGCCTGTTTCCCGCTTTAACCAAAACGGTCATTAGGGAAATTAAGTAGTAACGTCAAGTACGGGCCCTTCGCCAACTTACGCACTTCTGCCGTCATCTGTATTCCCGCCCGGCTCGTCGTAGCCCGCTCGCCTTCAGCCGGGAGCAAAGCTATCTACCAGGCATAAGCACGCAATTTGACGAAGCCCGACGACCGATTTGAGGTTAACGCCATGCGGCAGCCGTCCCGCAACCGGGATACAGGTGCACTGCCGGGGACAGTGCCTTTTTGTCTGCATTTTTGCCACGTTTTTCGAACGGGTTTTCAGAGGGCAAAAAATTAGTGGCTTGCTTTTTAAAATTAGTGGCTCGGATTTCAAAATCCGAGCCACTAATTTTTTCTTTGCTCCCATGTGGGGTTAACACGCTGAATTTTAGTTTTCAATTTTTCCGGTCCGGAAAGGCCTTTTTCCGACCCCGGTTTTGCAACCGGGCAAGACGCTCCTTTTTATAATATACTACGGGAAACCGTCCGCACGACTGCCGGCCACAATTGGCAAAACTCGTGTCGTATGAATTTGATAATGTGTTTTTTCAGCACGACGCGCATATTTTTAGTTATTTTGTATTTTATGTAACATAATAATTGCATATTACTTTTAACTTTGCAGACAGGAATTAATGATTAGAAATTGTTGGAGCTTATGAAAATGAAGACACTATTGCTAATCGCCATTTTTTCGTTAACCGATGTTTGTTTTGCCGCCGCCGGCGACATTGATGATTTCTTCGTGTCTTTCCTTAAAGGCGAACAAACGGTTTTTGAATCAAACAAGAAAGTTTCGAGGCGCGAGATACAACGCATGCGCGTGGAGATATGGACAGCCTGGCGCGAGGCCGTAAACGAAAACGAGGAATTCAAGCTCGCAAAAATGGACAAGGACACCGTAGTGTCGGCAGGCAAATGGAAGCTGCCGCCGGAGCTGGAAAACAATGCGGTAATGAATTTCACGCTTTTCAACAAGGGCAAGAAACCCCTTACCGGCTATCCGCTTTTCCTGTACCTGCACGGTTCCGGTCCGAAGGAAAAGGAATACGCCCGCGGGCTGGAACTCACAAAAGGCTTCAACGACGCGCCGTCGGTTTATTTCGTACCGCAAATACCGAACGAAGGGGGCTATTACCGCTGGTGGCAGCGCGCCAAGATTTACGCATGGGAAAGACTCCTGCGCCTGGCCATGGTGTCGGGCGACTATAACCCCGACAAAATCTATATCGTAGGCATTTCGGAGGGAGCCTACGGAACGCAACGGCTCACGTCGTATTTTGCCGACTACCTTGCGGGCGGCGGGGCCATGGCCGGCGGAGAACCGCTCAAGAACGCACCGGCGGTGAACTGCGCCAATACGGCTTTCTCGCTCATAACGGGGTCATACGACGCAGGATTTTACCGCAACACGCTCACCGGGTACACGGCCGAGGCTTTCGACGAACTGGCACAGGGAAAAGACAGCATGTACATGCACCGCATAGAACTGATTCCCGGGAAAGGGCACAGCATAGACTACTCTACCACTACGCCGTGGCTTTCACAGTTCACCCGCGACCCGTATCCGAAATACGTAAGCTGGGAAAATTTCCCGGTAGACGGCTGCTACCGCAAGGGATTCCATAACCTGTATGTAAACGAGCCTTCGCACGTAACGAAAGACGGACGCACATACTACGAGGAAAAAATCGTGGGCGACACAATAATACTGAATGTCGACACCGTAGCATACGAAACCATACAAAAGGACAGTATCTGGGGAATCGACATGAAGTTCAAAAGGAATCTCGCACCCGCGCAACACGGCAACGTAACCATTTTCCTGAACCGAAGCCTTGTGAACCTTTCACGCCCTGTTACCGTAATATTGAACGGCAATGTGGTGCACCACGGCAAAGTGCCCGAGAGTTTAGCCTCGATGGTGAACAGTTGTGCCTATTACGGCGACCCGCGGCGCATATACACCGCGCAGGTGGACGTGAAATGGTAACACTGCAAGGCACATTGCCGCAACAGCAAAGCAACACCAAGACAACAACCCGCGAAACAGCAAAACAATGTCGCAGATACGCAAACAACTTGAAGAACTTGCCGACAACAAGAACGCAGAATTTTCAAAATCACTTGGCATAGGAGGGCAGTTGCCCGTTCTCGGAGTACGCCTGCCGCAGTTGCGGGCCTTAGGCAAACGGCTTGCCCGCCAGGAAAACTGGCGCGAAATGCTCGACAACCCTAATTTGCTCTCATACGACACACACGAGGAAATTCTGCTGCGCTCCTTTTTAATAGGTTACGCAAAGATGGATACCGACGAACGCCTGCGCTTGCTGAACGACTATATCCCGCTCGTCAGCAACTGGGCTTTGTGCGACTGTGCGGTAGGTTCGCTGAGTTTCAAGCCCGGAGACAGTGAAAAGGTGTGGGATTTCGCCGCCCGGCTGCTACGTTCGCACGAAGAATACAGGGTACGTTTCGGCGCGGTGCTCACATGTTTCTGCCTGAAACGTGCTATTCCGCTCGACACCCTGCTCGGGGAGCTATCGCGTGCCGACACATCGGAGTTTTATGCCATGATGGGCGTGGCATGGGCGTATGCGGAGCTCTTCAAACTCGACAACGACCGCGTGCTCGGCTTTCTTTCGGAACGGCACTCCGACTTGCGCACAACGCGAAAGGCATTGTCGAAAATATGCGACTCGCTCACTACAACCGAAGAGTACCGGACGAGAATCAAGGAAATCAGAAAAACTTTGAAATGAGGAACATAAAAATACTTTTAGCGGTTGCGGCCTTGTTGCTGCCCGCATATTTGCAAGCCGGGGGCGGCAAGGACGAACGGCCGGCGGTAAGTTACGTGCAGGCCGACAGCATTTCATTGGAAGACATATTCTTTTCGCGCCTTTTGAACGACTACATGGGCAACGACTCGAGCATGCGCTCAAAACCAATAGTGCTTACGCCGAAAGAGCGCCGCAAACTCGTGTCGGACAGCGCAGAATGGAAACGCGACATTGCCTGGCGGCTTACATTGTGGGGCACCACGCCGACTGCCTCGGCAAGGGAGAATTTCTACACGGCCGCACGGATGTTCCTCATAGAGCCGCGATACGAATATGCCGACATCATGGAGCGCACGCTCTACAACGGCGTGCTTGCCGGGCTCGACTCGTCGGAAAGCGCGGACGTGCGGCGCGACGCCGCGCAAACTGTGCTCGACGCAATAGGAACGACATACGCCACATCGGGCTCGGACGTTTACGTTAACCTGTATTACAGAAACACGGCATACGTGCGCAACGACTCCGTCGACATGGTTATACTCCAGAACACGAGTTCGCCATGGAGGGCCGATGTGTTTTTTTCAATGAATTTCGGAAAGGACGAACAGTACATGCGCCTGCACCTCAGGCTGCCCGGCTGGCTGCGGGACGAGGTGATACCCGGCGGCCAGTACGGTTATGAAAAGACACGCGAATTTTACCAGATACAGGTAAACGGCAAACTGTCGCTCGTCCGCGCCAAAAACGGGTATATAACTATCGACCGCGTATGGAAGAACAACGACGTGGTGCGCATGGTCATGGCTACGCCAATAAGGCGCATTACACGGAGCGACGGCTTGGGCAAGGGCAAGTTCGCCCTGCAGTACGGGCCTATAGTATATGGCTATTGCAGCGACGATGAGAACGCCTTTTTCCGTGCGTCCGACCCCATAGCCCCGCACTACGACAAGGATGTGCTGCACACCAACATGCTGATAGCAAAGATTTACAATTCGCGCACTCCGGGCGACGAAACGCCATGGAACTGCAACCTTTACCCCTACTACATACTCCCGTCGCTGAAAGGCTCGGTGCGCAGCGTCTGGCTCAACGAGGCTGAATAACGCGGGAACGCCTTTACGGGTTCAGTTTGCCGCTAAGCCGCACACCGGAACGCAACTGCAACGCAGACATAAAAAACGCAGGAAAAAAGGTTGAAAAAAGCGCGTTTTTTGCGCCTCAAAATGCATACTGTTTTTCAGCCTGTTACACACCCATCGGAGAAAAGAAAAAATACAAGGCACATATTTCAAAATATGTGCCTTGTATTTTAAAATATGTCCGACCTATTTTTCGCGATGTTTTTGAGGCTTGTCCGAATATGTCTGCCTGAAATGCAACATCCGGATAACTGTTTAAAACACCGTGCCGCCACGGTTTGGAAACGCTTCTTAAAAGATAGTATTATTTAACCTTTTTTCTGCCGGGCGGATAAATATTTTTTTCACCATAAATATTATCTTTGCAAGCGGAGAATGAAAGATCTGTTTCAAATAAGGAAACAGCTAAGGTTTTAATTTAAATACTAAGGAACTATGATTTCAGAAAAGTTAGTTCAGGCCATCAACAAACAAATCGTCGCAGAGATGTGGTCGGCAAACCTGTATCTCTCGATGTCTTATTTTGTAAAACAGCAAGGTTTCGATGGATTTGCACACTGGCTGAAAAAGCAGTCGGTAGAAGAAATGGAACACTCTTACGGGCTTGCCGATTACGTCATAAAACGCGGAGGCAACGTAGTTATCGGAAAAGTTGACGAAGTGCCCGTTGCATGGGACAGCATAGCTGCTCTTTTCAAGAATGTTTACGAACACGAGTGCAAAGTATCGGCTATGATAGACGAACTTGTAAATTTGGCTTCCGATTTGCGCGACAAGGCGTCGGAGGACTTCCTGCTCACATACGTAAGGGAACAGGTAGAAGAGGAAGATACCGCCCAGGGAATAATGGAGCGTGTAACCAAGGCTGACAGCTCGGCACTTTTCTTCCTTGACGAGAAGATGTCGCAGCGGGCGTAAGAAAATTTTAATGTATTATGTGCGAAGGCGCATTGCTTACGGGCAATGCGCTTTTTTTAAATGCTGTCGACTAGCAGCCACACGTTAAGCGCTGTAACTATTGCGGCAAGCGAATAAAGAACGGCAGAATTCCATTTCTTGTTTACATACTTGCCCATAACCTTTCGCGACGACGTAAGGTAAACCTGCAGGAACACGGCAAAAGGAAGCTGTATGCTCAGGACCGTCTGCGATATGATAAGCCCCTGGAACGGATTGTCGATAAAACATATTATAAGAAGCGCTGCCACGAGCGACAAGGCCACGCCTGTAACAGAGTGCACATCTTTAATATTATAAGGCTCGCCGAATATGCCGGCAAAAATAGTGCCCGCAGCCATGCCGCTCGTTACGGTAGACGAAAGCCCGGCCATAAGCAACGCTATGGCAAACACGTTGGCAGCATTGCCGCCAAGCAACGGCGCAAGCAGCGACTGCGCCTGCGACAAGTCGCTTACAGCCTGCCCGGCCTTAAACACGGTAGCCGCGGCAAGCAATATCATAGCACTGTTTATGGCCCAGCCCACCAGCATGGAAAACAACGTATCGAACAGTTCATAATCCAAAGCCTTACGGATACTTTTGTCGTCACGCTTATGGAATTCGCGGCTTTGAACCACTTCGGAATGCAGGAACAGATTGTGCGGCATGACCACCGCCCCTATCACACTCATTACTATAAGCAGGCTTCCTTCGGGAACAGACGGCGTTATGCTGCTTAAAGCCGCCTGCTTCCAGTCGATGTCGATAAGAAACAGTTCGTAAATGAACGACAAGCCTATTACGGAAACAAAACCTATTATTGCCTTTTCAATCCTGCGGTAAGAGCTTGTGAACAACATTATTGCAGTAAACGCCGTGGCAAGCACCGCGCCACACACAATGGGAATGCCGAATAGCATTTGCAACGCAATCGCACTTCCGAGTATCTCGGCCAACGACGTGGAAATGCTTGCACATACGGCGGTGCAAAGAATCGGACGACTGACCCATGCGGGAGTGTGCTTCGTGGCGGCCTCGCTAAGGCAAAGGCCGGTAGCTATGCCCAGGTGGGCCACATTGTGTTGCAACATTATCAGCATTACCGTAGACAGGGTAACTACCCAAAGCAAAGCATAACCATATTGAGAACCGGCGGCAAAATTACTTGCCCAGTTGCCGGGGTCGATAAATCCTACCGTAACAAGCAGCCCAGGACCTATGTACCTGAAAATTTCCAGGCCACCAAGAAGCCGCGGGTGGTCCTTGCGCTTGAGTTCTTTAAAAAAACTGCCAATCTGCATTCCTTATATATCTATTATTGTCAGAAAACGGGAGGAAAGTTACTCATAAAAAAACAAAACGCCGCACAACCGCCTTGCAAATACCCGTTTATCCGCATATTTCCCGGGACAATACCCGCAAAAGGTTAATCGCAACGTATGGCGAAATCATCATTTTACGGTATTTGAGCGAAAAAGCCAAACAAATATCTTTGCACCAAAACCAAATATTTTATGTTATGAAGAAAACATTAGTTGTTTACGGCTCATCAACGGGCACATGCCAGGACTTGGCTGAAAGAATCGCAAAAAAATTAGGCTTGCCGTCGGATTGCGTTGTCGACGTGGCTAAACTTACGAACACGCAGATTGCCGACGCTGAAGCACTGCTGCTCGGAAGCTCTACTTGGGGCGACGGCGAACTGCAAGACGACTGGTACGACGGTTTGAAAACGCTCAAATCGGCCGGCTTGGACGGCAAAACCGTTGCATTGTTCGGCTGCGGCGACTCGGCCTCTTATCCCGACACATTCTGCAGCGCCATAGGCGAGATATACAAGGAAATAGCCGACAGCGGCTGCACAATCACAGGAAAAGTAGCAACAGAAGGCTACACTTTCGACGGTTCGGAAGCCGTGATTGACGGCGAGTTCGTAGGCCTGCCCCTCGACGAAATAAACGAGAGCGACATGACCGACCAGCGAATCGACACGTGGTTAGACAGCATTAAAGGCAAACTCGCATAAAAAGGAAGGAGGCGGCTTATGAACAACACAGAAGTCAACACATCCGACTTGAAAGTCTTTACCAACCATATATATGAGCTGGAAAAGGGCGTGAGGCGAATGGTGCTGTACACAACGCACGGAAGAAACCGCGACTTCGTGGTGCGCCGCCTCGACAACCGCAACATCAGCTACGTTGAGCAGCCTGTGGGTAACGGACGGATAAACATTTTTTTCGGTTCAGACGAATGTATCGACGCCGTGCGCCTGCTGCTCAGCCGCCCGTTGTACGAACTTACGCCGGAGGAGGATTTTATCCTCGGAGCTATGCTCGGATATGATATTTGCGCCCAATGCAAACGCTACTGCCGCCGCAAGGGAGCACAATGCGACGCCAAGCTGCGCAGCTGGCCCTTAACCGGCAGGGGCTAAGAGATGGCAACCGTAGCCGGCAGGAAGAAACGAAAATTGCCGGAATCTTTAAGAAGCCATATAGCTATACAAAAAAAACAAGCCTGACATTAAAGTAAAAATGTCAGGCTTGTTTTTCGTCCGGTTAAGAACTTGCTTTCCGCTCCGGCGGAGGTAGTATCAAGTAAGTTCTGCAAACTTGCGCATTTCCATTATTATCCGTCGTGTTTCAACGGCAATCTGTTCTATTTCCTGCAACATGTGCAACACGAGTGTAGTGGAAGTTATGTTTTTGTCGTGAGTTTGTATCTCCACCATTATCTTGTTGCGGAATTCGGAAATCTCGTTACGCAATGCCTTGCATTCGGCACGTATCTCATCGCCGTCGGCAAGGTTGAGTGCAGCGAAGTTTCCGGCCGTTTCGTTCATAAGTATAACGAGTTTGCCTCGCAGGTAGCGCACGTATTCGGCGTCGGTACGGTCAACGGGCGAGAAGTTGTTGTCTACGTGCTCAAGTGCCGGGTCGGCAATACGCACAAGGCTGTAATACATCTGGTACAGCGAGTTGTGCACAAGGTGGAAAGGCGTGCTCACCCTTACCATCACAGCCGGGTCGGTGCGTCGCAGGCAAATTATCTCGCGCCGGCGCAACGTCTTCAGCGTGTATTTGAAGCCGCGCAGGTTGCTCCTGTTCTTGCGCAAGCGGTGCAAATCTTCCGAGAAGAGGCCTTCGGTCGAATCTATAAGGCTGTCGGAGTACTTGTCTATCACTTCCGACACGTTCTTTCCTATGTGTTCGCGGAAAAGTTTCACAACTTCGGCGCTGTCGGTCGTCGAAAGCATTCGGTTGAACAGCTCGTCGCCGTTCTTTTCCTTGGCGTTATGCACAAAGCGGGCATTGCTGCGTATGAGGGCGAAGATACCTATCGCAACTATGGCAGCCATTACTATCACGCCGCCGAACTTCATTGCCAGCGCCACGAAGAAACATGCCGCAAAGGCCACGCCGCCTGTTATGAACCAGCCGCCTATGACGGTAAGCACGCCGGTTATGCGGAACACTGCGCTCTCGCGGCTCCATGCGCGGTCGGCAAGCGACGAACCCATTGCAACCATAAAGGTAACATAGGTTGTTGAAAGCGGCAGTTTGAGCGATGTTCCCAGAGCTATGAGCAAAGCCGACACAACAAGGTTAACCGACGCGCGTATAAGGTCGTAAGCGGCGGCATTGCTTCCGGCCGCAGCAACGGGGCGCTGGAAACGGCTGTCGATATAGCGCTGCATGCTTACGGGTGTAATGCGCAGCATGAAAGAGCCCACAGTATTGGCACCGCGTACTATACTGCGTGCGGCGCGTGAAGAACCGAACATCTCGTCGCCCTCATTCTGGCGCGAGAGGTTGACTTCGGTATCGGTGACATGGCGCGCCTTTTTCGACGTTGCGAGCGAGAACACCATCACCGCGCCTGCCGCAACAAGGAATATGAGCGGCGTCTTGGCCGAGCCGTTGAGCGAATCCATCATGAAAGACGTGGGGTCGGTTGCGCCCGAGGCGGTAAAGTCGCAATACGACGAATAACCGGCCAAGGGAACACCGATGAAGTTAACGAGGTCGTTACCGGCAAACGCCATGGCGAGCGAGAATGTTCCGAGCATTACTATTACCTTGAGCACGTTCACGCCCATGCTGTGCAGCAACTGCATTAGCACGGCGAAGAAAACGAAGCAGCCCATGAGTATCACCACCGTGTTTTCGTTTATGGCCGCTATTACATCGGGCGACATGAACGAAAGGTCCTTCATGCCCTTGAACAGCATGAAGTAGATTATCGACGTAACGGCTATGCCGCCGAAGATACCTATCTTATATTTGAGATTTACCTTGTAGTTGAAAGTAAATATTATACGCGCTATGTATTGTATGAGCGAACCGAACACAAAAGCTATGGCAACCGAAGTGAAAATGGCAAGTATCACCGACAGGGCCTTCTCGCTGTTCAGATAGTCGCCGAACATTGCCCCGTCGCCGCCCATAACCTTAATAAGCGCAAAGGCGAACGCCGCTCCCAACAGTTCGAAAACCATGGAAACCGTGGTCGACGTAGGCATACCCAACGAATTGAACACGTCGAGCAGCACGATGTCAGTAACCATTACGGCCAGGTAGATTACCATAACGTCCTCGAACGAGAACATCTCGGGCCGGAATATGCCGTGCCGGGCAATGTCCATCATCCCGTTGCTCATTATCGCGCCGCAAAGCACACCTACGGAGGCTACTATCACCACCGTGCGGAAACGGGCGGCCTTTGAACCGATGGCAGAGTTCATGAAGTTAACGGCATCGTTGCTCACGCCGACATACAGGTCGAAAACTGCCAGCACGAACAGGAATACCACCATCAAAAGAAAAATCCATTCCATAATGTCTTATATATATTATGTATTATCATTTCTTACCGGTTGCAAAATTATGTTCATCCTGTTAGGCGTTTGTTACATATCTGTTAAGAATGTGTTAAGGCGGAAACATCTTCGCCAGGGCTTGCAGCGCGCCGTTTTTGAACTTTTCAACAAAACCGGAAAGCACATATAATAATACACACTAAAAGCAGCCGGGCAGCTTGTCCCTGTTTGTCCGCCTTTTCGGCACAGTTTTCAAACGGGTTTTCAGGGGGTAAAAAATATGTCTGAGATATTTTAAAATAGGTCAGACATATTTTGAAATATGTGCCTTGCTTTTTTTCTTTTCTCCCATGTGGGGTAAACACACTGAAAATCAGTTTTCACTTTTTCGCACCGAAAATGCCGGTTTTTCGACCCAAGTTTTCCGTCGCCCGATGTCCGTATCCGCTCTCGGGGAACGCACGGAAAAGCACGACGGCCGCATGCTGAGCCGCCTTGCAATGCGGCGCATACACCGGCGCGCAAATCTCTTAATCAAATCTTAACGCCGCCAATTGCCTCCACTACGCCATAAATGCGTAATATTGCACGACATATCACATCGACGTATGAACAAAGGAAGGATTTTAGTAGTAGACGACGAACCGGATTTGCGCGAAATCCTCGAGGTCAACCTCGAGGGCGCAGGATATGAAGTAGACACCGCTTCTTCGGCCGAAGAAGCCCTCGACATGCTCGGCCCGCAGCACGACCTGATACTCCTCGACGTCATGATGGGCGGGATGTCGGGCTTTGCCATGGCAAAAAAACTGCGCACCGAACTGAAAAACGACATACCCGTGATATTCCTCACAGCCAAGGACACGGAAAACGACCTGCTCACAGGCTTCTCGGCCGGAGGCGACGACTACATCCCCAAACCGTTCTCCATACACGAGGTTCTGGCCCGCGTGGCAGCAGTGCTGCGCCGCCGCAAGTCGCCGGCAAAAGACACCGAAGCCAACGAAAACAAGATAGTGTCGCTCGGAGGAATAGAAATCGACACTTCCACCAAGACCGTAACTGCGGGCGGCGGCAAAGTAATGCTCACACCCAAGGAGTTCGGCATACTCAAACTGCTGATGTGCGAGCCCGGGCGCGTGTTCTCGCGCGAGGAAATACTCGAGCGCGTATGGCGCAACGACACACTTGTGCTCGCACGCACCGTAGACGTGCACATAGCACGCATACGCACCAAACTCGGCGAAGAAGGCAAACAGATAACCAACCGCCAGGGATACGGCTACTGCTTCATTGAAAGCAAATGATAAAACTAAGCTACAAATACAAACTGCTCCTGTCGTTCACGGCAACGTTCGCCGTGTTCGCGGCCGTACTCGTGGCATTCGAAATGAGCCACGAGCAAAGCTACAGCGCACGACTGCTGCGCGAACGGCTGCAATGCTACGCCGACCTGGCAGCCGGCATAATGGAGCGAGATACCGGCAAGGTGGCCACCAAGAAAATAGAGCATTTCGTAACAACACTGCCCGACAGCGCCATAAGGATGACTATCATGAGGCACAACGGCAGAGTGCTCTACGAATCCGTGCGCAACCATTCCGAAAAAATGGACAACCACGCCAACCGGCCGGAAGTAATCGAAGCACTCACAAAAAACGACGGCTACGACATACGCGAATCGGCCACCATGAAGGTGGAATACTTCTACTACGCCAAGTCGTACCCGCACTTCATAGTAAGAGTGGCGCTACCGTACACTCCCGACATACGCAACTTCCTGAAACCGAGCAGCGTGTTCCTTTGGTTCGTGCTAATCGTCTTCCCCATAGTGATAGTAATGCTTATATTCCTGTCCGACCGCATGGGAAAATCCATTTCACGCCTGCGCACATTCATAAACGAAGCCGAACGGGGACGGCTGTCGTATGTAAAAATCGACTTCCCCCACTCGGAACTCGGCGAGATAGGCCGTAAGATAATGGAAGCCTACAAGGAACTGGACGAAAAGGGACGCGAGGCGCGCGCCGGGCGGGAACGGCTGCTGAAACACTTCCAGTACTTCGAAGGAGGAATAGCCATTTTCAACGACCGCCGGGAAATAATTTACGCCAACCCGCGATTTACCCAATACGTAAACGCCATACTGCCCAATCCCACAGGCGACATAAGCACACTCTGGGACGACCCCGCCTTCAGCCCGGCGCTGCAATACGTACAGCTAAACAACCAGACCGGAAGGACACCAAGCGGCACGGCACCGGTAACGCGCTTCACCATAACATCGGGAGGCACGCACTTCTCGGTACAGGTGCTGATATATTCAGAAGGCGACTTCGAAATAACGCTCTACGACATTACCCACGCCGAAAAGAACCACGTGATAAAGCAGCAAATGAGCAACAACATAACCCACGAACTGCGAACACCGGTGAGCAGCATACGCGGGTATATCGAAACGATAATGGAATGCAAGGGACTTTCGGAAGAAAAGAAGATGTATTTCCTGCAGCGTGCCCACAATCAGGTGCTGCGACTTACCGAACTGATACGCGACGTGTCGATAATAAACAAGGTTGAGGAAGCGCCCGAAACTATGACTAAGGAAATCATACACCCCGCCGAAATAATGGACGACGTGCTTGAAGAACTGCGGGCCAAAATAGAAGAAGCCGGAATAAAGACCGAGAGCCTCATACCGCAGGACACTGAAGTTTACGGCAACTACTCGCTGGTGTATTCTATTTTCAGGAATCTCGTGGAAAACAGCGTGCGCTACGCCGGACAAGGGGTAACGATACATGCCGAATGCTACAAAAGCGGCGACGATTTCTGCTATTTCCTGTTCTACGACACGGGAAAGGGCTGCCCCGAAAAACATCTGCCCCGCCTGTTCGAACGCTTTTACCGCGCCGAAGAAGGGCGCACGCGCGAACTGGGAGGCTCGGGCCTCGGCCTTTCGATTGTGCGCAACGCCGTTACTTTCCACCACGGGAACATTACGGTGCGCAACCGCAAAAGCGGAGGACTGGAATTCCTGTTCACACTTCAAAGAAAGCCGTTGCAATAAAAACCATACGGCAAGGCAAAACCCTGCCGCGCAGTACCTGCCGCCGGCAAAAACGGCAGGAAAACCCAAACGCGTGCACTGCGTGTTAAAAGAAATGCCCCACCTGCGTCAAAGCGGATTAGGCATTTTTTGCTTAAAAAGCCACTTTCAGCGCCGGAAATGCCGGAAATATAACATTTATTAAGTGCACGAGGCGCGGCTATCTTTTGCGTTAATGTTAAATTTGCGAACAATAACCTTTAATAACTGTAAATATCATGAATTTCAAAAAAATCTGTCTGCTCATCAGCTTTATCCTCGTATCGTCATCAGTTGCCGCACACCTCAGCCCTAAACAGAAAGGCTACGTCGTAGTTACCGACTACATAAAGAACGACGGCAAAAAGGACGTAAGCGACGCAATCCAAAAGATAATCGACAACAACCCCAACCGTACAATATATTTCCCCGACGGGACGTACCTTATAAGCAAACCAATACTCACGCCCGCCGACCCCAAGAAGAGCGTGGCGCTCATGCTCTCGAACTACGCCATAATACGCGCCGACGCCAACTGGAAACACGACGAGGCAATGATTCGCTTAGGCGGCAAAGACCCGTACAACGACATACGCATTCCGGGCAGCAACTATTTCCTTGACGGAGGAATAATCGACGGGAACAAGGTGGCCAAAGGAGTGTCTATCGACGGCGGGCGCGAGACCGTGGTGCGCAACACGTCGATTAAGAACGTTACCGTGGGCCTGCACATAAAGCATGGAGCCAACAGCGGCTCGTCGGACAGCGACATACACGACGTCAACATCGTGGGCAACTTCACATCCGAGAGCATAGGCGTGCTCGTAGAAGGCTTCGACAACACCCTTACCAACATGCGCATTGGCGGGGTGCACATAGGCGTGTACCTCAAGTCGAGCGGCAACAGCATGCGCAACCTCCACCCGCTCTACTACAACAACAAGGAAGGATACGAAAGCAGCTGCGGATTCATTGACGAGGGCGGGAACAACTGGTACGACTTCTGCTACAGCGACCAGTTTGCCACGGGATTCTACACCAACGGCGGCGCAAGCCTTTACAACAACTGCTTTGTTTACTGGTACAGTAACCGTGGCGAGAAGCACACCGTGTTCCGCACCAAGGGCAGGTTCAATGCCCGCGTGATGAACATGAACGCCGGGATAAGCAAGGGCAACGCGGCAAAGGAGAACAAGATTCTCGAAGCCACCGAAAGCGGAGGCAACGGTATTTTCTTCAACCTTACGGTTACCGACCCCAACTGCCTTACCGACCATTCTCACGAAAGATACATGACTCGATAAACCCTACGCACTGCAACGGCACATGCCAAACGTGCCGGGCACATGGCAAAACGGACTTTAGAGAACAGAAAACCCGTGCCGGAAAAAATGCTTTCCGCACGGGTTTGTTTTTTACACGTTAAAAAGGCACGAAAAAATATGTCCGACCTATTTTAAAATATGTCAGACATATTTTGAATTATGTGCCTTGTATTTTTTCTTTTCTCCCGGAAGTGTAAAACCTTCTCATTTCCAGCACTGAAAACTCATGCCCGAAAACAGACACAAAACAGACACCGTCAATCCGTTCTGCCGGAGCTGTTTTTCCGCACGAGTTTGTCCATCCTCACCAGCGCCTCGATAAAGTAATAGTCAGCATACGTGAGCGGCACATCCACTTCGCTCTTTCCGGGTTTGCTGCCCACACTGTGCATGAGCAGGAAATTGCCGTTAGTTCCCGGAGCGGCCATATAGGACGGCGAAGCCAAGTTGCGCAGCTGCCTTTCGGCCACATCCAGATACTCCGCCCCTTTCTTGCCTGCAAAGCCGCTCAGCTCCACAAGCGCCGACGCCATTATTGCCCCGGCCGAAGCGTCGCGCACATCGTCGGGAATAAGCGGCGAGTCGAAGTCCCAGTACGGCATTCCGTCCTCGGGCAACAGCGGGATAAGCATGTCGGCAATGCCCTGCGCCTGCTCGAGGTAACGTTTATCACCCGTATAGCTGTACATCATGGTATAGCCGTACAGTGCCCAGGCCTGGCCTCTCGCCCACTTTGACCCGTCGCTGTAACCTTGCACGGTCTGTTTGCCGATTGGCTTGCCCGTTGCCGGGTCGTAGTCCACAAGGTGGTATGAACTGAAATCCGGGCGGAAATGGTTGCGCATGGTAGTGTTTGCATGGGCGACAGCCACGTTTTTCAGGGTATCGGTTCCGTCGTTGCCGGCTACCCACATCAGCAGCTCAAGGTTCATCATGTTGTCGATTATTACGGGAAACTTCCAGCGGTTGTGCGAATGGTCCCAGCTGCGGGTTGCGCCTACTGCCGGGTTAAAGCGTGCCGCAAGAATGCCTGCCCCCTTGCGCAATACACCGAGGTAGGCCGTGTCGCCGGTAAGGCGGTATCCGTTGCCGAAACTGCAAAACAGCTGGAACCCGATGTCGTGGTCGGTTTTGCGCGACAGGAGCGGCTTGAGCAGTTCCGTGTACGAGCGGGCAAGCTCCTTGATTTTTCCAGAACCGGTATATTCGTACAGATACCACAGCGTGCCCGGATAAAAACCGCTGCACCACCAGCCTATATCGGCCTGCACCAGGCGTCCGCCCGAAAAGGTGCGCGGCATTTTGCCTTTCTCCAGCCCGGAAGCCATATTGGCATAACGCTCCGCCGCCTGCAACATAACTTTGTCTATCAACTGCAGCATATCACCGCCCTTTTGCGCCGGGGACGCAACCGCCAGCAACAAAACGCCCAAAAGGGTTCTCACTCTTGCAGGAATCATAACAACACAACTTGAATTAAACATTACGTATCGGAATACCTTGATTTATTAAAGCACATAAACCATGCAACCTCGCGCCTGCAAAGCAACATGGCGTACACAGGGTTAAAGTTAGTAAAATCCCACGAGAAAGCAAAAGCCTGAAGATTAACAATATCACGGTTTACCGACGCCGCGGCCCTTGACTATTTAATGAAAACGTATCAACAGGTTAACACATTTGAAACATCCGTTTCGGACCTTTATACCTCAAAAAACATATCATATACTACAGATGAAAGGACGTGTTCTATCAGTAATGTTATTATGCCTTTCGCTCCCGGCAATACTGGCGGCGCAACGCATAAAAGGAAGCGATACGGTTCTTCCGCTCACGCAAAGCCTTTCGGAGATGTACATGCGGCAAAATCCCAATGCCACCGTCACCGTAACCGGCGGCGGCAGCGGCGTGGGCATATCCGCATTAATGGAAGGCACTACCGACCTGGCAATGGCCTCGCGGCGAATAAAGTTCAGCGAGAAGATGAAAATGAAACAGTCGAAACACGACCCGGTAGAGGTTATAGTGGCCTACGACGCGCTGGCCATAATAGTAAATCCGGAAAACCCGGTAAGACAACTGACACGCGAACAACTGGAAAACATATTCCGCGGAAAGATAACCAACTGGAAGGAAGTAGGCGGCAAAGACATGAAAATAGTGGTTTACTCGCGCGAGACTTCATCGGGAACATACGAGTTTTTCAAGGAAAGCGTACTTAAAAACAAGAACTACATGAGCAGCATACTGTCCATGCCCGCAACAGGCGCGATAATCCAGTCGGTGCGTCAAACAAAAGGAGCCATAGGCTACGTGGGACTGGCTTACCTGAACCGTTACGTAAAGGCTCTGGCAGTATCCTACGACGGCGGCAGGCACTACGTACATCCTTCGGTAAAGAGCGCCATGCGCAAGGAGTATCCCATCGTCAGACCGCTCTATTACTATTACGACAAGAAGAACGAAACCGCCGTAAAGCCTTTCCTGCAATTCACAGCCTCGCCCGAAAGCCGCAAAAAGACGCTCGAGTTAGGTTTCATTCCACGATAACACACAATAGCAATCATGAAAAAGCTGATAGATATTATAGCCGGACGGGTGCTCACGGTAAGCGGATTCGTTACAAGCATTGTAATACTGCTCATAATAGGATTTCTTTTCACCGAAGCGGTGGGACTGTTCAGCAACCCGGTTGTCGAAAAAGGCTACGTGCTGGCCGTAAATCCTGCAAACACTGTGGAGCGGCTTAACGCACAGCAGATAAAGCAGATTTTCGACGAGGAGATAACCAACTGGAAAGACGTGGGCGGTTCTGACATGCCTGTAAAGACTTTCCGCCTTGAAGACCTCGACAAATACTATTCCGAAAAAGAACTGGGCGCGGAATATGAGCACGCCGGCAAAAAAATTGCCGAACAGATACACAAAACGCCGGGAATAATAGCTTTCGTGCCTGATGTGCTGGTAAAAGACCAGCCGGATGTCAGAATAATGCCCGACAACAACATTTCGGTCAAAGACGTACTGGGAGGCAACGAATGGTTTCCTACAGCCACGCCGTCACCTATATTCGGTATCCTGCCGCTTATAAGCGGGACGCTATGGGTAAGTTTCTTTGCAATATTGATAGCTCTGCCCTTCGGGCTGGCTGTATCGATATACATGGCCGAAGTAGCCCACTTCAAGGTACGCAAAGCGTTGAAACCCATAATTGAACTGCTGAATGGCATACCGTCGGTAGTATATGGTTTCTTCGGTCTGACTATAATCGTACCGTTCCTGCAAAACACGTTCAACCTTCCCGTAGGCGAATCCGGACTTGCGGGAAGCATTGTCTTAGCCATAATGGCTTTGCCCACAATAATAACAGTGGCCGAAGACGCTATGAGAAGCTGCCCGCGAAGCATGCGCGAGGCAAGCCTTGCTTTGGGAGCCACACAATGGCAGACCATTTACAAGGTTGTGATTCCGTTCTCGATGTCGGGCATTACGTCGGGCGTTGTTCTGGGAATAGGACGCGCCATAGGCGAGACCATGGCCGTGCTGATGGTTACGGGCAACGCGGCTGTCATGCCCACGAGCATTCTCGAGCCGTTGCGAACAATTCCGGCAACGATAGCCGCCGAGTTGGGCGAAGCTCCTGCTGGCGGCGCGCACTACCAGGCGTTGTTCCTTCTGGGAGTCATACTTTTCTTCATCACGCTTATAATTAACTCGTGCGTAGAGATTGTCTCGGCGCGCAACAAACTGAAAAAATAATGGCTGTACAAATCGACATGGCTTATTCCCGCCGAAAGCGTACCATACAGAAAACCGTTTTCATGTGCTTCCGCCTGTTAAGTTACTTTATAGCCCTGCTGCTGTTTTACATTCTTGGATTCATTCTCATTAAAGGAGCGGGCGTAATAAACTGGGACTTCATCACAATGCCTCCCACCGACGGCATGACTGCCGGAGGAATCTGGCCGGCCATAGTAGGAACGTTCTACCTCATGTTGGGCAGTGCGGTTTTCGCATTCCCCGTGGGCGTAATGAGCGGCATTTACATGAGCGAATATGCCCCGCAGGGCAAGGTGGTGAGCTTCATACGCATGATGACCAACAACCTCGCAGGCATTCCGTCGATAGTGTTCGGACTGTTCGGCATGGCATTTTTCGTCAACTACATGGATTTCGGCGACAGCATACTGGCCGGCTCGCTTACGCTGGGACTGCTGGCCCTGCCCATCGTAATACGCACCACCGAAGAGGCATTCAGGGACATTCCGGGCAGTTACCGCGAAGGCAGCCTTGCCTTGGGAGCCACGCGCGCACAGACTATATGGAAGGTATTGCTCCCCATGGCCGCCCCGCGAGTAATAACCGGGCTCATATTATCCTTGGGCCGCGTATCGGGCGAGACCGCGCCCATACTGTTTACCTGCGCGGCATATTTCCTGCCCAAGCTGCCGCAAGGCATTTTCGACCAGTGCATGGCGCTCCCCTACCACTTGTACGTGGTAGCCACGAGCGGAACCGACATCGACGCGCAAATGCCCATTGCCTACGGCACGGCGTTCGTGCTCATAGCCATTGTGCTTGTAATGAATCTGCTGGCCAACGGAATCCGCAAGCATTTCGAAAACAAGTTGAAAGCAAAATAACCTACACCCCGATTAAAAATGAACAAAATCGAAGCTAAAAACGTTGATTTCTACTACGGAAGTTTCCACGCCCTCAAAAACATAAGCATCGACATCCCGAGCAACGAAGTAGTAGCCTTCATAGGGCCGTCAGGCTGCGGAAAATCCACTTTCCTCCGTCTGTTCAACCGCATGAACGACCTGATTCCCGGCACCAGGCTGGAGGGAAAAATAATAATCGACGGCCACGACATCTACGCACCCTCAATTAACGTGGATGTGCTGCGCAAGAACGTTGGCATGGTGTTCCAACGCCCCAACCCTTTTCCGAAAAGCATTTACGAAAACGTGGCCTACGGACTGAGGGTTAACGGAATCAAGGACAAGGCTTTCATACAGGAGCGAGTCGAGACGGCGCTGAAAGGGGCGGCCCTGTGGGATGAGGTAAAAGACAAACTCAAGGAATCGGCCTACGCCTTGTCGGGCGGACAGCAGCAACGCCTGTGCATAGCAAGGGCCATGGCCGTGGAGCCTTCGGTGCTGCTCATGGACGAGCCGGCTTCGGCGCTCGACCCTATTTCGACAGCCAAGATAGAAGAACTTATTTGCGAGCTCAGCGAGCAGACCACGGTGGTTATCGTGACGCACAGCATGCAGCAGGCAGCCCGCGTAAGCAACAAGACGGCATTTTTCTACCTCGGCGAAATGATTGAATACGGCGAGACAAAGAAAATATTCACCCACCCCGAAAAGGAAGCCACTCAAAACTATATCACCGGACGTTTCGGCTGATTTGCAGCTGCCGGAAAAAACATTAATCACCTAAAAAAGAACGACACAATGGTAAAATTCGTAGAAAATGAATTGCAGGCCATACGCACAGAAATCAGCGAGATGTGGACATTGGTTTACCAGCAGCTGGAAAACGCATACCAGTCGGTGCTGAACGCCGACAAACAACTGGCCGACAAAGTGGTTGCGCGCGAAAAAAGGGTAAACGCCTTCGAGCTCAAAATCGACAGCGACATCGAGGATTGCATAGCCCTCTACAACCCCGTGGCTATAGACCTGCGCTTCACCCTGGCCATGCTGAAAATAAACACCAACCTCGAACGCATAGGCGACTATGCCGACAGCATTGCCCGCTTCGTGCTGCGAACCGAAATAAAACCCGAAGACAAGGAACTCTTCGGCCGGCTGAAGCTCAAGGAAATGTACGACACGGTGCTGAACATGCTCAAAACAACGCACGAGGCATTGCAGGCCAAGGACATCGCAATGGCCAAGTCGGTTTTCGAAAAAGACGAAATACTCGACGAGCTGAACCGCGAGGCCATAGACACCCTTACCGGCTATGCCACGGAACACACCGCCTCCATACGCCTGTGCCTGGAAACGGCCGGGATATTCCGCAAACTTGAACGCGCCGGCGACCATATCAACAACCTGGCCGAAGAGACCATCTTCTACCTCGACGCCGAAGTGCTGAAGCACAACAAGACGCTCTTCCTGCCCGAACACACTGTTTAACCCAAATCGGTCGTTAGGCTTCGTCAAATTGCGTGCTTATGCCTGGCAGATAGCTTTGCGCCCGGCTGAAGGCGTAGCGGGCTACGGCGAAGTCGGGTGCAAAGACAGATGACGGCAGAAGTGCGTAAGTTGGCGAAGGAACCGCACTCGACGTTACTACTTTAATTTCCTTATGACCGTTTTGGGTTTAACCCAAATCGGGTTTAATATCGCCAATACTGCACGTGGGCAAAACGGGGTTGCAAGCTCCGTTAGCCCGCGTTTTTTTATCAGGCGTTATCCGGGGTCAGAATACAGACAAAAAGCGACGCACCGTAAAGCATTGATATAAAAAACGTTTAAACCCATCTCGGAGAAAGTTGAAAAAGCAAGGCACATATTTTAAAATAGGTCAGACATATTTTCGATTATGTGCCTTGTATTTTTTGAGGTTTGGAATCTGTGATTGCAATAATGCGGACACACCCTGACATGTACCCCGTTCACGGCGCGGCGCCGCGATGTTACGGCTCGCTGCGCGCTCTAATGCTTTATGCCCTCGAACATCTCGTTACGGTCTTCCTTTTCGGGCTTCGATTTGTCCTTATAACTGTTGAACGTCCAGCCGAGGGTGAGTGTTATTTGCGGGTACTTCGGCTTTATCCGCGTTATGGAGCGAAGGTCGGGTGTATTAATGTCGTTCACGTACTTTGCCGTGCGGAAAACGTCGCGCATGGCCAGCGTGGCGGTCAGCCTGCGGTTGAACAGTTGCTGCCGCACAGCCAGGTTGGCGTAGAAATACGACTCCGAGCGCCCTTGAGTGGTTACCGAAGGCCCTACGAAACTGCCGTCGAGCTGCACCAGGGTATATTTGCCGGCACGGAACCGGTTGTTCCACATAATGTCGTAGTTGGTGCTCGAGGTGGTGTTGCCCCCTGCCCCGCGCTCGTTCTTTACCTTGTAGTGGTATATGTTGCCGTTTACCGAAGTGTTCCACCAGCGTAGCGGCTGCAGGCTCACGCTCAGTTCCACGCCGGTGGAATAATCGTGCCCCACGTTGGCCATGGAGTCCAGGGTAACGCCGGCCGAGTAAGGCACGCGCAGGCGTTCTATCTTGTCCTTGCGGTAGCGGTGGAACAGCGTTGCCGAAACGGTATTGTCGCCGAAAGACTTGCGGTAGTTCAGTTCGAACGAATTGATATACTCCGGACGTATGTCGGGGTTGCCTATCTCGGCGGTATAGAAGTCGCGGTAAGTGATGTAAGGCTCCATGTAAAAGAGCTGCGGTCGTGTGGTACGGCGCGAGAACGAAGCCACAAGGCGGTGTTCGCCCGGGAATGTATATCCCGCATGCACCGAGGGGAACACTTCGAAACGGTTCTTGGTGCGGTCGGCGCCAACAACGGAACTTTCCAGCACCGTATGCGTGTGTTCTCCCCTCAGGCCTGCCTGTATTTCGAAATCCTTCCATGTTTGCGACAATATGGCGTAAACAGAGTTTACGCCTTCCTGGAAATAGAACGTATTGTAAATATCATCGCGCCAAAAGAACTCTTGCGTCTCCGGATTCCACCACTTCATGCTGTAGTCGCCGTCCTCAAGATAGGAATAATACTGGTATCCGGCCTCAAGTTTGCCTCCTTTGCCGAAAGGCAGGGCATAGTCGAGGTTCACGCGCATTGTCTCGCGGTGCTCGCTCTCGTATGCGCGGTGTCCCTGCTGGCGTTCGCCCTGCAGCGACATAAGGTCGTTGAAAAAGTACTCCAGCGCGTTGCCGCCGTACTTGTAATAAAAACTGCCGTAAAGCTCGTGCCCCTTGTCGTTGAACTTATGCCGTGCCGACAGGCTGCCAAGGTAGATGTTCTCGTCGTTGTCGTAGTCATCCTTACTGCGGAAATGCTCGGTAACCGGCACACCGCCCGCAATGGAACGCGTCTCTGAGTACCTCATCTTGCCTACGCGGCTGTTGCCCCCGTATCCTCCTTCAAGATCGAGCGATACGGTGGTACGCGGAAGCGTAAGATTCCATCCTCCCTTGAGCGTGTAATGGTAGTTGTTGCCCGTGCGCGGGCCTTTGGAGTGCGAAACGGTTGTCTGGTCGCCGACAACGGTGGTCTTCTCCTGGTCGAAGTCGCTCTTGCGCAAGCGGTCGGTCCACTGCCCGCCCACATACCACGCTGAACGCTCCGACTGCTTGTTCAACAGGAAATCTGCGTGGCGCGAGAGCCATGTGCTTCCCGACAAGTTCACCATGCCGCTGAAGCCTTTCCGGCTGTTTTTACGGGTAATTATGTTTATTATGCCCACTTCGCCCTCGGTATCATGCCGGGCCGAAGGAGTGGTTATTATCTCTATGTTGTCAATCTGCCCGGCTGGCACCTGCTCCAACGCCTGCGAGCCCGTAAAGGCGCTCGGCTTGCCGTCCACATAGACAACGAAACCGGTGCTGCCGCGGAACGTCACTTCGCCGTCGGCGTCAATGCGCACCGACGGCGTGTTCTCCAGCACATCGACGGCCGAGCCGCCGCTGCCCGCTATATTGGCCGAAGCGTCGACCACCTTTTTATCCAGCTTGTATATCACCTGGCGCTTGTGGGCCACCACCATCACTTCGGCTATACCCGTTTCGAGCGGTGTCATAGACAGCGTTCCCATGTCGGCGCCCTTGCCTGAAGCAATGGTTATCTCGCCCTTGGTTAGCACATCGTAGCCCAGCAGCCGGGCCATGACCGAATAGTTTCCGTCCTTGACCTTAATGAACGAGAAACGCCCATCGTCGTCGGGTATGGTTTGCTGCACCGGCGTAGTGCTGCCTGCAGGAAAAAGGAATATGTCGGCATAACTTATTGCCTTGCCCGAAGAACCGTCAACCAGGCGGCCCGTTATCGTGCCGTCGCACGGCGCAGCATTCAAGGGAAGGCAGAACATGCACAACAGGACGGGAATTATCAGAATCCTTTTCATCGAATCGAGATTAACAACTTTTCTTGCGGGCTATCGTGCCCCGGGAATTTCGTATAAAACGTGCTAAAGTAATAAAATTATGCCACACCAATGCAAAAAGCCTGTAGTTTAAACCCTAAGCGGTCGTTAGGCTTCGTCAAATTGCGTGCTTATGCCTGGCAGATAACTTTACGCCAGGCTGAAGGCGTAGCGGGCTACGGCGAAACCGGACACGCAAAACGCCGCACACGGGTTGGTTGCTGTTGCACAGTCGCAATTTGTCCGCATTTTCCGGTCGATTTTCAAACGGGTTTTCAGGGGGCAAAAAATAGGTCTGAGATATTTTAAAATACAAGGCACAT
>ENA-UOOA01000698-UOOA01000698.1-human-gut-metagenome-genome-assembly--contig:-P61old-NODE-698-length-64104-cov-14.734875_pt1 | contig 64104 bp, 57 predicted proteins | sample MGYA00242467_ERZ724014 | MGnify/ENA metagenome assembly ERZ724014 | reverse complement strand
GGCCGCAGGCCGCCGAGGCGGCGGAGCTGCCCAAGCCGCCCCCCGGAGGGGGCGGCTGTCCTGCGGGCCGGGCCTTGCGCTCGCCTGTATCTATTCCAAAAGCCCGGAAAGGAGACCAGCTATGCCGAACCATCAATATGACGACATTTCCGATTTGCCGCGGCCCGTTTCCCGGCGGCACCGTCCCATGCCAATCGAGGAACGGGCGGTGCAGTTTGCACCATTTGCGGCCCTGGCCTGCTACGAGGAAATACTGATGGAAGCGGCCCGGTCCACCCAGGAATGCCCCCAGCTGAGCGAGGATGAGCAGACCCGGCTGGATGCCCTGCTGCAGCAGCTGCGGGGGCGGCTTCAGGGGCGGCCATGGGTCACCGTTACCTGGTTTGTACCGGATGAGAAAAAAGCCGGCGGGAACTGTGTGACCACAACCGGACAGGCCATAAAATTGAGGGAGCAGCCGCCAGCTTTGCTCCTCTCGGAGGGAGAGGAGATCCCGCTGGAGCGGATGCTGGCCCTGGAGCTGATTGAAAATCCGGGGTAAAAAGCAAAAAGGAGTGACTTTCCCAGGGCGGAAAAACCTGCTATAATAGGGGGAGAGAGCAGGAAAGGGGAAATGCCAAAATGCCGCAAATCATCGAGATCACTGATCTTACCCGGCCGGAACTGGATGTTTTCTGCCGATTGACCGAAGCGCAGCTGCGCAACCGCCTGGAACCGGAAAAGGGTGTGTTTATTGCGGAAAGTCCTACCGTCATTGGCCTGGCGCTGGATGCTGGTTATGAGCCGCTGGCCCTCCTTACCGAGCGTAAATTTATTGAAGGGAAGGCAGCCGGGATCATTGCACGCTGCGGGGAGATTCCCCTTTACACCGGGGAACGGGAGGTATTGGCAAGGCTGACCGGCTATGAGCTGACCAGAGGGGTGCTGTGCGCTATGCGGCGGCCGAGCCCCAAGGATTTTAGAGAGGTGTGCGCCGGGACAAGACGGGTGGCTGTGCTGGAAAATGTAGTGGATTCTACCAATGTGGGGGCCATTATCCGTTCGGCGGCGGCCCTGGGGATCGACGCGGTGCTGCTGACCCCCAGCTGTTGTGACCCGCTGAACCGGCGTGCGGTGCGGGTGAGTATGGGAACGGTATTCCAAATTCCGTGGGCCTACATAGGGGAGCAACCGGCCGACTGGCCGAGTTCGGGACTTGACTGGCTGAATGAACTGGGCTTTAAGACAGCGGCGATGGCCCTGCGGGAGGATTCGGTTTCCATTGGTGATGAGGGGCTGGCGGCGGAACCAAAGCTGGCCATTGTGTTGGGGACCGAGGGCACCGGACTGACAGCCCGCACGATAGCTGACTGTGACTACACCGTTCGGATCCCGATGCAGCACGGGGTGGATTCCCTGAATGTTGCGGCGGCCAGTGCGGTGGCATTCTGGCAGCTGCGGGCGAAATGAAAAAGAAAACGACCGACTTCCGTTTTTTCGGAGGACGGTCGTTTGGTATGAGGAGAGTTGGGCGGAGGGGGCGGCGGAGCCGCCCGGCGGGCGAAGCCCGCCGATGCAGGCGCAGCCTGCGGATTTCGCCGAAGGCGAAAGGCGGCTCCGCCGTAGGTGTGGAAAGCAGGGAACTGATAATAAGGAGCGCGGCTATGTCTCCGGGGCTGCGGGGCAGGTGGCCCGGATAGAGGGTGATTCCTGCGGCGGAGGAAACTGCTTAAACCTTACTTTTTGCGTTTTAGCCAAGGAGGATAGTCCGGCGACGAGAGAGCAGGGGCCAAACAGTGATGTCGAGGATGCTCTAAACATGGGGTGGGAAAAGATCTCCCCCGGCGAAGAGAGATTCTGTTGGGTGCGGGGTTAGATTTTGTTCTTTTGGCGCTTTTGCCAGAGGAGATAGCCCAGAAGAGAAAGGACGGAGACCCCGGCGGTGATGCCAAGGGCGAGCCAAAAGGCCGGGGAACCAGGCTGTGAAACGCTGGCGCCCAGCAGGGTGGCGGCCAGCAGGCTGGGCAGGCCGCCCAGCAGCCCGCCGAGCAGACAGGTGAGATAGGGTCCCCGGACCGAACCGAAATACATGCTGACGATATCGCCGGGGAGGAGGTAGATGACCCGCAGAAAGAACGAGAGGAAAAGGTAATGTCCTTCCTGGCTTTCCAGGAGACCATACAGGCGGGGATAGCGGGCCAAAAGCCGGGCAGTGAGCCCGCTGCCGGAAAACCGGCCGATCCAGAAGGGAACGGTGAGATCCACGGCAAGACCCAAAATATTGAGCGCCAGCGCCGCCGCAGGGGCAAACAGATGCCCGGCGGCAACCTGTAAAACGATGATGGGAAAAGCCACGCTGAGGCATTTGGCGAGGTAGAGCAGCAGCAGGAAACCGGCGGCCAGCCAGACATTCCGCGGGGCGTAGGAGAGAATGTCCTCCACCGAGAAGCCGCCCCGGATAATGCAGAACACCACCATGGCCAAGCAAAGAACCAGCGGCAGCAGCCGCAGGGGATGAAGGTCGTGCAGGGGACGAGGTTCTTTTGGCATGGGAGTCACTCCTTTGGGAATTTGATAATGCGTTGGGGAGTCATGCAGGGGGAGGCTTCGCCGTAGGCGGAAATGGGCAGGGGCCTGCGGGGAAGCGAGAGGGAGCAACCGGACCACGCAACCATTTGGGACAGTTTTTTGCGATTGTCCAACGCTTTTTGGCGATGGGGGTTTTATTTTTTCGGGAGGATATGCTAAGATAAGGCGTGAACGGGGGTGAACACTACGGCCGATTCCAACCTGACCAAGCGCGCCCTGGCCGCCGCGATGAAAGAACTGATGGAGCAGATGCCTTTTTCCAAGATCAGCGTTTCCGATATTGCGGAGCAGTGCGGCATGAACCGCAAGAGCTTCTACTATCACTTTAAGGATAAGTACGACCTGGTGAACTGGATCTTTGATATGGAGTATCTGCAGCTTTCCAGCCGGCAGGATTATGCCGGGATCTGGGATTTTCTTACCGAGCTGTGCAGCTTTTTTTACGAAAACCGCTCTTTCTACCGGCGGGCGCTGCGCATTGAGGGACAGAATTCCTTCCTAGAGCACTTTAAGGAAGTGCTGGAGCCTTCTATCAAATACTTTTTGGCATCCTCGCTGGAGGAAGCGAAATACCAGCAGTTCTGCATCAATTTTTATGCGGATGCCTTTATTGCGGCGTTTGTGCGGTGGCTTTCCGATAAAGATTGTGTACCGCCGCAGGAATTTGTGCGGATGCTGAAGGTCAGCATTTATGCCGCGGTAAAGCGGGTAGAAGTGGCTGAGCTGTGACCCCAAAACGAAAATGATAAAAAGAGTCCCGATCCTGCGGAATGCCCGCGGAACCGGGGCTTATTTTATTGCAGGGAGGCAAGGATGCTTTCCAGCGGAGCGGCGGAAAAGGAGATGCTGTCATCCACGGTGCCATCCGGGCGGATCAGGCGGCAGCGCTCATCAAACACGACGGAATAGGAGGCCCGGGGAGAAAGTGCGCCATCGACATAGCGCAGGTCCTCCCACAGCTCCACGGGGATGGTCTGCGTATGCAGGTCATTGCGGGCGGCGATGATTCGCCGGTAAAAGGGTGATGATTGGCCCTTTTCCGGGGCGGTGTAGGACATGAAGATGGTGAGCGGCGCGTGAAATTGCTCGATATCCAGCACATCGCCGTCGCTGAAGATGTTTTCTGATTCCTCGGAATGGTAGGGCAGGAATACCGAGTAGAGCATTTCCCGGCGGCGCATGGCATCGCAGACCTCTTCGGCGCCATCGCCAAAGCGTACCACCGGCATGACATGATAAAGCTGGGCCATGGTATCGATGACATCCCCGGTGAGTTCATCGGGTGAGGTGAAAAGCAGGAAGGCACAGTCCTTCTGTTGGCGCAGCAGGGTGAAAAGTCCCACGGGCAGCTCCGGCGCGATGATCAGATAGGTATAGATGCCCAGCCGCTTGCCCTGCTCGATAAGGTTGGTATAGTCGGATTCGTGGGCGATGTAGCCCTTGCGGTCGATGGCGAGGGTAAGGCACCAGGGGATATCGTAGCCGCATTCGCTTTCCAGCCGGCGGATGGTGCGGGCCCCGGCAGTGAGGCTATTGTAGCCCAGGTTCATGCCAAAGCCCATTAGGTGCTCGGTATCCACATGCAGCACCATATCGTAGATGATGCGGTAATAGGCGCTGTTTTCATCCTGCAGGGTCCGCTGGGCCTGCTGCAAAAAGCGCTTCTGCTCCCCGCCGACGGCAAAGCTGAGCCCCATATCCACCAGATTGCGCAGGCTGCGCTCCGGGTCGCTTTTGATGGCATTAAGCTTTTGACGCACCACCGTTTGGATGAGGGTACGGGCAATGGTATTGACGGAGCGGGGCGACATGGGGATCCCTTCTTTCGGAAATCTTTCTATTAAAATTATAGTGCGCAGTGAGGCAATGAAAAAGGGACAATCCCGCGGATGTGTCCCAAAAAATAACAGATTGCAGTGCTTTTTACAGAGAGTCAGGGATCCTGCTCCGGGTGGGGAGCGAGGAATGAAACAAAGACAAAGTGTTGGGTGAGGCGCTCGCCCACCCAGAAGATGCACCGCCCCATGACAAGGGCGCAGAATACCGTGCCGATGCCAATGCCGCGGATGCCGTGCAGAAAGAGAAGAGAAAGTACTACTGTTACGGTAAGGCAACCGAGATCAAAACGGGTTTTGACGGTTTTGTAGGGCTTATTCAGTATGACGGCCAGTTCCCGGGGAAAGAGATCGGTGGGGATGATAGGGAGCTTACAGTGATTGGAGAGGGCGATGCCTAGGGTGAGGGCCGCAAAGCTGATGAGGAAATAGACGACCCGCAGCACAGGGGTAAGCGGCAGCTTATCGATCCACAGGGCATGGACATCCATCATCTCGCCGAAGGCGAAGCCCACCAAAAACGCAAGCAGATAGCTGGGGACAAACTTCCGCCGCAGCAGCATCAACACCGCCACCAGCGAGGTTTGGAAAAGATAAGTCCATGTGCCGAGGGAGAGGACCGGCAGCACCTCCGAAATGATGTACGGCACTGAGGAGATGGAGGAAATGCCGGCGCCGCTGTAAAGCATCAGGTAGACAGCGAAGCTATTGAGCACCGCGATGATGCAGAGGGCGAACTCCCCGCGGAAGACGCGGCGGGGATGGGGAAGGCTTTGGACGGTGGGGGTCATAAAGGGAGGACCTGCCTTTCGGGAGGAGATGGAGAGTGCGCGGGGGCGGCGCGGTGGAGCGGGGAAGGCAGCCCGAAGCGAAGCGGAGGTGCTGCCTGACGGGAGCGGAACCGTGCCGCCCCAATGGGGCGGAAAGCAGAGAAAAGCACGCACCGGGGAGGTTGCTCCGATGCGTGCCGCGCCGTGGGGCCCATCGGCTCCCCCTACCGGGAGCCGACGGAGGACCTGCACGGACAGAGATTCCACTTCGTTTCCTGCGCGTTATTTTGAGGAGGAAAAATCAGATGGAAACGACCATGTGAGAAATGGTGAAGACAAGGACGATGAATGCGGTGAGGAAGCCGCCCAGCCAGACGGAACCGGTCTTTTTGTGGAGGACGCGGCTCATCACGGCGGTGATGGGCAGGATGAAGAGCAGACCGAACAGCATGATGCCGGCCAGTGCGGTGGGGAAGGACATGCCCACGGCCGCGAGCCATTCGGGGGAGGTGGTGCCGGGGATGTACTGGATGCCGCGGACACCGGTGGCAAACAGCTTGCCGTAATCGTAGGTGAACATTACGGCCAGACCGCCGCAGGAAACAACGGCGCAAAGCAGGTAATTGAGCCAGGCGGGGGCGTTATTGATGCGGGTGAGGGAATTATAGATGACACCGCACAGCAGGAAGAACAGCAGCCAGACGGGCAGGTACTTGAAGAACGCAACCCAGTGGGTGCTATCCATGGGCATGATGTTGAACTTGAAGAAGGAGAAATTGGTGCCGGAAAGGGCGGAGCAGGCATACACCACCGCGTAGATGCCGGCGAAGGAGAGAACTGCCAGCAGCAGGCTCTTGAGGATCTGCGTGAAGGGGAGCTTGAGACCGGTGGTTTCCAGGTTGGCGCCTTTCTTGCGGCCGATAAGGAAGAATACCAGCAGATACAGCACCAGGAATACGCCGCCCACGACGCCATTAAAGAGCATGAGGGAGTTCATGGGAGCCATATTGAAGAAGCTATTGGGCATGAACTTGGTGAGGAATTTGAACCACTGGGGCTGCATGTAGTAGGGATAGCCGATCAGCCAGTAGTACAGCAGGGGCGCGGGCAGCAGGAAGATGATATAGGGAATGATATACCCGATAACACCCTTGGCACCGTGGACGGTGCTGATGGAGGGAGCGGCCGGACGCACGATGGTGGAGAAGAAGGGGACCCGCAGCAGGGTGAGCGCCAGCGCTACAAAGGCGACCAGGGTGGCGATAAGGCCGATGAGGCCGCAGGCGGCACGGCCGTGCCAGACCTGCTCGGTGGGAGCGATGGTGGCAACGCCGCCGCGCAGAGTGATATCGAAGAAATCGATGCCGTAGCCGATGGCGGTTTCATCATAGTAGGTATCGGAGTGGGTGCCATTGAAGCTGTAAGCGGCCCTAATAGGCTTCATGGTAACGGCAGCGCTGGCCGCGGCGGTCACAGCTTCCTCACGGGTGAGGGGCGTGGCGCTGGCATCGCCATACATAAAGTAGGTGCCGGAGGGAACATTGGTGGCGCCGCCGGTGCCGTAGGCGAACTTAAAGCTGGTGGTGTACTGGCTGGAATCCTCCACGCCCCACAGAAGACCGGAGAATTCATCGTAGGTGCCTTGAATGGTGCAGATATTGATCGGTGCGGCATACAGCGGAAAAACGCCGTTTTCGGCAGTAACGCCATTGTAGGTCAAGTCATTGATATTGCGGACATTGTAATTATAACCGGTGAGTACCATAGATCCGGGCAGTACAATCCCGGAGTTCATCGCTGCGCCGTAGGCTGTGTAAGCAGCGGTTGTTTCATCGGAGCCTGCCGCAAGCGCTTCAGCATAGGCTGCAGTATAGGCTGCCTGCCATTTGGAATAGGCAAGATAGGCGCCCTCCTGAATGGCGGCGGTGCCCATGGAGTGGCCCAGCATACCGATCTTGGTCAGATCGATAAAGTCGTAATTTTTGAACTGCTGCAGGGCGGAGTAGCTGCCGAGATCGGGAGCGTAATTTTCCACATTGCCCATTTCCGCCTGCTTGTATCCGTCAGGGGGCAGGGTGCTTTCTCCGTGGCCGTACATATCCAGCGCCATGACCACATATCCGCGGCGGCTCAGTTCAATGGCGTTGGATTCCATGGCATCCAGGCTGGCAGTGTAGCCGTGGCACAGCAGGATCGCAGGTGCAGGGGTTTCGGCCGTGGCTGTTTCGGGGATATAGAGCTTGGCATGGCTGGTGGCGCCCACATCGGTGGTGAAGGTCAGATCTTCGGTGCGGACGGTGCCGCCGCTGGTTTGAATGTTGTGGCCGATGACCGAGGTGACGACCATGAGTACCAGGCAGATAGCCAGCACAATGGCGGAAGCCCGCCACTTGATCGGGGTTTTGCTTAAATTCTGTTCCATCTTATTAAACCTCTCAGTTCCTGTACGAATCTCCCTGTAAAGCGGCGGCAGGGGGTGAAAAAATGCAGGGGAAAGCCCGCTTTCGAGATGATTATAGCGAGGGGGAAAGGGCTTGTAAATGGGGTTGATAAAAGTTTGGCAGGTGCGTGGGATGGGGGAGGATTTCTTTGGATACTTTTTCATGGAGAAAAAACGCAGGGAAAGGGGAAACCGCGAGAAAAAGGAGCGGAAATCGAAAAAGAACGGGATAATATGATGCAAATATGCAACATATCATCCCGCACTTTTTTGCGAATGCTTAATTTTTGGCTTGATTATGAGATAGTACAGAAAGCGTATAAATTTTATTAACAGAATTTATTGATGCAAAAACGAAACATGTTGCAAAAATGGAACGGCTGCTTTTGGGCATATTACCTGGATTTAGCGGACAGCTTTTTCATCCTTGCCCAGCAGGCGGGCCATGGCGGCCAGCAGTTTTCCTTCCTCTATGGGCTTGGAGAGGTGCTCATTCATGCCGGCGGCCAGGCTTTGGCGGATATCATCGCTGAAGGCATTGGCGCTCATGGCCAGGATGGGGATGGCTTTAGCATCGGGGCGGGGCAGTGCGCGGATGGCCCGGGCCGCCGCTGTGCCATCCATTACCGGCATCATAATGTCCATCAGGATGAGATCATAGTAGCCGGGCGCACTGGCCGAAAAGAGCTCCAGGGCTTCCCGGCCGTTCCAGGCGCGGGACACGGTGGCGCCATGTTCCTGCAGCAGGAATTCCGCGATCTCCATATTGAGGTCGTTATCCTCCGCCAGCAGGATATGAATACCGGTGAAATCGGCTGTGGGCAGTGGAACCGGAGCGGTGGGAGCGGTGCGATCGATGCCGAAAGGCAGCACGACCCGAAAGGAGGTGCCAACACCCTTTTGGGAATTGAAGGTGATGGTGCCGTGCATGGCGGATACCAGCTTTTCAACGATGGAAAGACCCAGACCAGTGCCTTGGTACTGGGTGCGGGCGTCATCGGCCTCCTGCGCGAAAGGTTCAAACAGATGCTGTTGGAATTCCTCACTCATGCCGATACCGTTATCCTCGCAGGTGAATTCGACCGTTACACAGCCTTCGCTGTGGGAAAGGACCCGGCTGCCCAGCCGGACATAGCCGCCGCTGCGGCCATATTTTACGGCATTGCCGGCCAGGTTGCACAGGATGCGCTGCAAATGATTGGGGCTGCCGATGAGACGGACATTTGACAGGGGGGCTTCAGTGGGGGCTTCGTACCGGATGCCGAATTCAGCGGCCTGCGGTTCGATGACAGCGCTGACCTCCTGCAGGGTGGCAGAGAGGGAGAAGGAACGCTGCTCGAGATCGATGGCGCTGCTTTCCAGTTTGCTCATATCCAGTACATTGTTGACGATATCCAGCAGGGTGTGCAGGGCAATGGCAGCTTTATCCCGGCAGCTTATCTGGAGGGCAAGATCATCGGGATAGTGAGCGGCCATATTGATGTAGCCCTGGATGCCATTGATGGGGGTGCGCAGATCGTGGCTGATGCGGCGCAGGAATTCAGATTTGGCAATGCTGGCCAGCCGTGCTTCCTCTGCTTCAGCAATGATCTGTGCCTGGTATCGGGCTTCCCGTTCTTTTTCCGGGCCGACATCCTGCAGCACGGCCAAAACATGGTGGGGCTTACCGACCGCATCAAAATCCACAACAGTGATGGTGACACGGCTCCAGTTTAGGGTATCATCCCACCAGGCCCGGTAATCGATATAAAAGCTATGGCGTACATCGGTGAGGTTTTCCTGTCGCAGGGTCTCCCGGATAGCCTCGGGACTGAGCTGCTCATCCAGCATCGGCCGGTATTCCTCCAGGACAAGATTCTGCGTCAGGGCGTCCTTCATATCGGTGTAGGAGCTATTCTGCGGCAGGTAATGGGCCAGCCACTGCGGCAGGAAAATGCTTTCGCAGGAATTCTGGGTCAGATCGATGTAGAAGGAAGCAAAATAGATGTTCTGCAGCGAGCGCAGCATATTGACAGTCTTTTGCAGGTGAAGGTTGCTCTCCTGCAGCTTTTGGCTGCTTTGGTACAAGGCGCGGCTGCGAGCAATGGAGAGAATATACCAAAAGGCGGTATACAGCGCCACGAACACGGCGGATACCGCCGCTGTAGCGGCAAAGGTAGAAAGCGCCGGGAAATAAATGTAGAGCTGACAGCCTTCGCAGGCGGTGCGGCAGCCCAGGTAGATGCCGCCTTCACTGTGGAAGAGGTGGAGCTGGTCATCGTGAGGGAGCTGGTTCAGCGCCTGCAGAATGGGGAGCGAGTCGGTTTTCTCGCCCTGAAGGGCATCATCGCTGCCGGCCAATATGGTGTTTCCGGCTGTGATGATGTAGGTGCCGCCGCGATTGATGTAAATACCATTGAGAAGGGTGGTCATATCCTCCTCGACATCCAGAATCAGTCCAGCGGGCTGTTCGTAAAATCCAATGAGGAGGCCGGGGGCATCCATCCGGGGAACGGCACAGACATCATAGTAGCGGCCATCGTACTGCACCCGTTCGGCATAGATCTTATTGGTGCCGGCCACCCCGTAGAACAGGCTGCCTTCGGTGGTATTCTGCCAGGGGGAGCCCTGCATGGGACGGGTATAACCGGAGGCCTCCAGGCGCAGGTCGCCATCCAGCAGGGCCACGCCGGTCAGGCGCAGACGGTCTACGCTTTGCTCCAGGTACTCATCGTTGGTGAGCTCGGGATCATCCCGCAGGTGATAACTCAGCTCCAGCAGGTTATCTGAAAGCCGGAACAGGCTTTTAACACGGTCGCCGCTGGCTAGCTTATAAAAGCTGATGCACTGCTGCCGCAGGGTGTTGGCGGTATCCCGCGCCAGGGAGGCGGTGATCTGATATTCCGTGTGACCGTGTACCAGCACCACCAGCAAAAACAGCAGGATCCCTACAATAATGACGGAGCGAGGCTTGGGGTTCCAGTCCCAGATCCGTTTATTCTGTTGTTTATTCACCGGCCGTTCCTCCTAGAGCATCGGCCGGGTCCAAACCGTATTCGGCCAGGATTTTCTCAATGGTGCCATCGGCGAACATTTCCACCAGGGCGGTGTGCAGGCGGTCCCGCAGGGCAGTATCGCCTTCCCGGGCAAAGGCGACCCCGACCTCGGAACGCAGCAGGGATTCCTCCAGCAGACGGTAGGGGGTATTGGTGTACTGCAGCTGCGCGGTAAGGGCGGCAGCGTGGCCGGCGCAGGCATCTACATAGTCTTTGCGCAGGGCAGAAACCACATCCTCCATCCTTAACAGACAGTAGATATTGCTGACAGTGGGCAGACGAGGATCGGTGCCGGCGGAGAAGATCTCTTCCGGCTTGGAGCTGATCTGTACCGCGACGCGATGGCCGGCGAGATCTCCCAGGGACTGAATATCGCTATCTTGCCGGACGGCCACCACTTGGCGGCTGCAGGCGTAGGGCCCGGCCCATAGGTAACTTTCCTCCCGGTTATTCATGGAAAAGCAGCCCCACAGGCAATCAACCTCACCATTTTGCAGAAATTCATCCTTTTGGTCCCAATCAATGAGCCGAAAGACGGGCTCGTAGCCAATGCGGCGGCAGGCCTCCCGGGCCAGTGCTACATCCACGCCGGCCGGGAAGCCGTTTTCATCGGTGTAATTGTAGGGAGGGTAATTATCACTGCCGATCACCAACTGGGGCAGGGGGACGCCAGGGGTGGGCACTGTGGCGGTGCAGGCGCACAGCGGGACCAGTGCCAGCAGCAGGAGAAACGGAATCAAAACTTTCTTGGCGTGCATAAGGGAATGGACTCCTTTACCGGGGACATAGAATAAAATCATTTTCGGGTGATGTAGCGCGCGATGGCCCCCAGCAGGTTTTCAGTGCTTAGGGGTTTTGGGAGGTGTGCATTCATACCGACGGCCCGGCTTTTTTGTACATCATCCTGGAAGGCATTGGCGCTCATGGCTAGGATAGGGATAGTCTTTGCATCGGGACGCGACATCTGCCGGATGACCCGGGTGGCTTTGTAGACATTCATGACCGGCATCTGCATACCGGTCAGATCAATGGAGTCGGCTGTGTTATCAGCCACGGCGGTCGGGGTGGGATCGATGGCAAAGGGCAGTGTGACATGGAATGCCGTCCCGGTGCCCTCCCCACTGGAAAAATTCATTTGGCCGCGCAGCTGTTCCTCCAGCGCATCGGTGGGGCAGGGGAGCCACTTTGGTAATGTAGCCCCTCCTGGTATCCGCTTTTTATCATCATGTTGTTTTCCTCGGTTCTGTGTGGGGATTCAGCCGGGCTAGTGTATCACACACTTTTTGGTATTCCCGGTCCACTGCCCGGAGCAGGACATCGGTCTGTTCCGGGAGGGTATCCCGGCTGCGCAGGGCTTCGGTCATGGTGCCGCAGGCGGCGGCCAGCCCGGTAAGCCCCAAATTGAGGGCAATGCCCTTTAGGGTATGCACCGCCCGGAAGGCCGTTGGGACATCGCCCGCTGCCGCTGCTTCTTTCAGCAGCGGCAGGCTGTTATCCTGCGGAATCATCCGTAGGAATTTCTCTGTAAAGGCTTCACTGTGCAGGCAGGCAATGACATCCTCGTAATTGCCGCCCACGGTGGTATAAAATTCATTCAGAGTCATGGAAGTCCTCCTCATACAGTACGGCACTATCCTTCTGAGCCTTGGCACGGTACAGAGCCAGATCGGCCTTTTCCACCAGCTCACTGATCTGCCCCGCGGCATAAACACCGCCGATGCTGACAGTGATGCGCAGCTCCGGCAAATCCGCGACCCGCAGCGCCCGCACCGCCCGGCAGATATCCTCTAGCTTGCGCCGCAGGATATTCTGCGGCAGACTGTGGAACAGCAACAGGAACTCATCCCCGCCGTAGCGCACCAGTTCATCCTGGCTGCGCAGGATGGCCCGGATGGCCTGGGCGGTGTGATATATGGCGGTATCCCCGGCCGGGTGGCCAAAGCGATCGTTGATCTGCTTGAGGTTATCTATATCGATCATGGCCAGGGCATACTCGCCGGAAAGGCGCCGCAGCCGGTCATCGCAGTAGCGCCGGTTAAAGACCTTGGTGAGGGAATCGGTATACACCTGCCGGTTGCGCATCAGCAGTTGGTTCAGCAGATTCTCATTCTCATCGGAAAGCAGATCATCCGAGTAAATAGGATTGACGCATTCCAGCGAATAGGGAAAGCCATCCACCTCTACGCACATGGCCAGGATATAATAAAGGTCGCTGCCGATTGCTTCCACTTTATTCAGGGTGCGGCGGGTGCGTACCACCTCCTGGGAAACACAGTGCCGGCAGCGCTGGGTCTTATCCCAGATGGAGTAGCAGCGCCCCACTTTTTCCATGGTGTGGCCGTCATCTGCGGCGATCACCTGCATGCAGATGCCCGGATCCACCAGCCGCACGATTTGGAACATCTGCCGGTAGGCCTGCAGGATGGGTGCCAGCTCCTGCCCGGAAATACGCAGGACGCCATCCGCCGCGGTGAGCGGCAGCAGCACCTGCTGCTTCGTCTGTGGGATGCCTGCGCGAGCGTGATCCTCCAACCGGGTGTAGTTTTCCTCTACATTGATCACCTTACCGAACAGACTCCGGAAGCGGTTCTTTTCCACTGCCGACCAGGAGAGAAACATGGCCAAACGGCAGCGGCGCAGCTGCCCATTCAGCAGCAGCTTTACCGGAACCTCGGCATAGGATTCATCCGGAGTCATAGCGGTTAGCTGCTGCCGCACCGTTTCCGCGGTTTCCCCGCCGATGAGCGTCAAAAAGTCTCGGTTTTGCAGCGGGTCTACCATCACAGCGGGCAGACCGGTTTGCTGCATGGCCCCCAGGGAAAGCTGCAGCGAGGAGGGCTGCACCGTGTATTCAAACCACATTTCCCGGCTCATCCTGGTAAAGAAATCCTGCCGGGCACGCGCATCCTCCAGCTGATGGGTCATGCGGGCAGCGGCCATATCCCGGTTCCGGTATAGTTCCTCGGTAAAGATGGGCTTTTCCTGGGATAAGCTGTCCTCCCGGGCGGTATCCTCCCTCCGGATGGTATCAGAAAGGGCGTCCAGGCACTCCAGCAGCAGGGGATTGAAGCTGCCGCATTCCCCGGCGTGGATCATAGCCAGCGCTTTTTCGTGGGAGTAGGCTTCCTTGTAGCTGCGGCGGGTGGTCAGGGCATCGTATACATCGGCCAGGGCGGTGACCTGCGCCGCAATGGGGCACTCATCCCCCCGCAGTCCATCAGGATAGCCCTCACCGTTCCAACGCTCGTGATGTCGAAGGCAGATCTCAATTATATATTTAACCAGTGCTTCGTTTTGGTAGGTCGGCATCTCCGCCACCAGCCGCGCGCCTAAGGTGGTGTGCTGCTTGACCAGCTCAAACTCCGCGGCGGTCAGCTTGCCGGGCTTTTTCAGAATGCTTTCCGGAATGAGAACTTTGCCGATATCATGCAGTCCGGCTGCTGTGCTGATCAGTTCGATATCATCCGGCTCCAGTGCGTAGCGGTCGGTCCTTTTGCACAGCTCCAGCAGTAGAAGCTTAGTAAGGTGCCCCGCCCCATTCATATGGGTGCCGCCCTCGCCGCAGCGCGCCTCCAGCGCATAGCCTAGGATGGTCGCCAGGATATCGCTGTTGCGTTTCTCCCGCAAAAAGCGCTCGGCCACTATGTCCATCAGCTGGTGCTTTTCGGCGTTCAGCAAGATGGTATTGATGATGCGCCGACGGATGATGCGGGTGGCGAAGGGACGGCTGATGTAATCCGAGGCCCCCAGCGCAAAGGCGTGGTCAATGGTGGCGGTGCCGGTTTCGGTCGAGATCATTATGACAGGGACCTCCTCCAGCCAGCCATGGGCGCGCATTTCTTCCAGCACCGCAAAGCCATCCATTTCTGGCATGATGATATCCAGAAGCAGCGCGGAGATCTCCCCGTGATAGACCTGCAAAGCGGCAATGGCCTCCCGCCCATCGGCTGCCTCGATGATCTCGTAATCCTGATCCAGTATATTGGCAAGGATCGCCCGGTTCATTTCGGAATCATCGGCGATCAATAGTTTTTTTCTCTCCATGGTTATGCCTCCTGCGACTGGTCATCTGTCCCGGCTCCAATCATCCCCATTCTAGCACAACGCAGCCTTGAATCCAAATAATTTTAACGGTTTTTTTAATACTTTTTTACTGCTTTTCCCTGCCGGAAAAAAGAACAACTCCCCCTCCTGCCGTGCGGTAGGGAAGGGGAGCGCTTTTATCGGCTTTGGTTACCGGGGTTAGCTGGCCTTCAGCAGGATGAGCTTGCGGGTGGTGCTGTGATTTTGGCTTGGTTCATCATAGATTTGCCATACGGCAATCTCACCGGTCATGGGGTCGACCCGGAAGCGGAATACATCCCCATCATAAATCAGTTCGGCCTGGTCGCCCGGTAGATGGATGCGAATGAGTGCCTGCCGCTGACTGCCGTCCTCGTTGGTGACCAACCGGGTGCTGTACAGCCAGTCGCCGATGAGATACAACTCACTGCTGGGGTACAGCATCCCTTTCAGACCATCTACATTAAGTTCTTCGCCAGTGGTGCGGTTCCATACCCGCAGACTGCCAGCATTGGGGTCCGCCTGGGATTCTTCCCGCAGCACGATCCAGCTTTCATTAAAGGCAAGCCGGGTGGGGACCCTGGTGCTTTCGGAACGGTTTTCCCAAACCGTTTCGTCATCGGCCAGCCGGATGATCCGAGTTGCCCAGCCGTCCGGCTCCTGCAGGGCAACGGAGTAGCACCCATCGGTCATCTGGACCAGCCGGGGGAAGATGCTGCTTTCCAGCTTCATCAGGGTGTGGTTCTTTCCATCGGCAAAGGAGTACCCGCGGATCTCATATTCGGAATCCGAGAGATTAAGTACATAGATGGCCCACTCATCATCGATGGCCAGCTGGCTATTTTCGGCCCAGTATTCGCATGGTTCAGTAAATACGGTGGTTTTTTCCAGGGTGGCGCAGTCATATTTCAGCAGGAGCAGTTCACGCTCGCCAGTTTCTTTGTTGGCCTCAATAGTCAGCCAATAAAAGCTATCCCCATATAGGGCCAGACTATCGGAGATCCACAGTCCGTCCAGCTCGGTGGAGCGGGTCTCACCGGTTTGGCGGTTGGTGGAATAGAAGATGGTCTTGGAGTTACTTGAATCATCGTTTCCCACTGTCACAATGTAGTTTTCATTCCAGCAGGGCCCGCCGCCGGCATTTTCCCATACGATATCCGGATATTCTTCGGCCGGGATGAGGGCTTCCACCAGCTTGGGCGCTTCATTTGGGGCGGGATCAGGGGTAGGGTCAGGCGTGGGGGTGGCGGGCTGCTTGCCGCAGGCGGCCAGCGAGAGCACCAGCAGAGCGGCCAGCAGTAGGCACAGTGTTTTCTTCATCTCATTTTCCTCCTTGTAAAAATGTTTTCTGCAGCTCCATTATACCAAAATTTCCCCGGGGAAAGATATGAGCATTCCGCAGAAAAAGCCTCCCTCCATTTGTAGGAAATGCCGGTCAGCCCCGGTAAAATGCGTAACTATGGAGTGCTTTCACCCTATATAACGATTCGCGTGGACAAAGTGCAACAGATAATAGACAATTGGCGAGAAAAACTTGTTTTTAGCTGTCAATTTTCTGCCCCATAGGCCGCTTTCAGCCGCAGGATGCGCAGTACGCTTTCATCAATGCGCTCCTCCGGGATGGTTCCATCCTCCACAGCTGCCAGCACCCCCTGGTAGGCGGCAATGTAATCATATGGCATCAGCAGAATATCGGCTCCGGCCTGCAGGGCCAGCACGGCGCTTTCTGCCGAAGAATAGTTCTGTATGATGGCGCCCATGGCCAGGGCATCGGTGATAATAACCCCATCATAGCCCAACTCACCCCGCAGCTTTTCGGTCAGCATGGTGTGGGAAAGGGAAGCGGGCAGGCCGTCATTGGTCACATTTGGGGTGGCGATATGCGCGGCCATTACCAGGTCAGTTTTCTCCAGCGCGCCAATAAAGGGAATGAGCTCGCATTGCAGCAGTTCTTCCCAGCTTTTATCCAGCTCCACATAGCCATCGTGGCTGTCACCGCTGGCGGCGCCGTGCCCGGGAAAGTGCTTAATACAGGCCATTACGCCGCCATCGTGCAGGCCGTCTATCATGGCGTTTACCATGGAGGAAACGGTTTGCGCATCGCTGCCAAAGGCCCGGGGACCGATAATGATATGCTCCAGATCGGAATTAATATCCGCCACCGGGGCAAAGTCCAGATTAAAGCCATACCGGTTCAGATATGCTCCGATGACTTGCCCCATGTGATAGGCCTCATGGGGGTCGCCGGTAGCGCCGATGGCCTCTGCTCCATCAAATTTCTGCACCTGGAAGCCCGCCGCATTGGCAATACGGGAAACACTGCCGCCTTCTTCATCAGTGCAGATCATCAGCGGCAGGTCACTCGCCTGCTTCAGGCCGGAGAGGAAGGCTTCCAGTTGTTCCGGCCCGGCGATGTTCTTTCCAAAGAAAACAATCCCCCCGGCGGGGTATTTAGACAGCTGGGCCGCCATCTCCTCGGTCAGGGCCTGCACGCCGTAGTCCCGGGTGCTGTGTACCTGCTCCGGAGTCAGTGTGGAGTCTAGCGATTCTGGCCTGATAATAAACAGCTGCCCAATTTTTTCCTCCAGCGTCATGGCCGCCAGCAGTTGTTCCGGTTTTTGCACTGTAGATTCATCGTCTGGGCTCGGGTCATCGGGTATCGGTGTTGGCGTTGGGGTTGGTTCTGGGGTGGGGTCATTTCCACCGGTAGGCTGGCACCCGGCACAGCCCAGTACCAATAGAAAAACAGCAAGAAATGTGCAGATGATGCGTTTCATATTGTTTTGCCTCCTGATGATTCAACATAAAGGCCTGCCTGCAAAGCGGACGGAGCACTTTTATATATAGTGTCATTTTAGAACCGTTTTTCTGCTTTGTATCGGTTTATTATAAATGTTTTTTTAGATACGATACCATCATGCAAAAAGAAAAGCCGGGTGCTACAATGCGATTGTAAAAATATTCCTGCCACATTGTAAAGATGGTCGGCTTGATGTCGGCTGTTGGTAGGACGGGACAGATAAAAGACTGCTGGAGGGCGGCTTTTCTAAGGAATTGAAGTTAGCGAAAGCTAACCGCCATAACAGAGGTCGGAGGGGAATGATTATGCGGTTTGCGGCACTTGGCGAAAGAAAAAATCCAGCGGTACTGTTTTTCCACGCCATGGGCGTAACGGGAGAAAGCAGTGAGCTGGTAGCAAAATATCTGCAGGAAAGATATTTTTGCATTCTGCAAACTCAAGCCAACGCTTGTCAAAGCCGGCATGTGCCATATTCAGGACGAAAGCAAGGAAGAGATCGCCTACGCGCAGGATATGTTCGAGACGATCTTTAAGGACTACGCACTAAAGACATACAACAAGGATGTCGGAGAAAAGGCAGCCGAGTATGTCGCACAGGGCGTTACCTACGACCAATACTACGCCGCATACTTTGCAGCCCGTGGGATCGTAGGCAACAAGGGCGATAACGGGAAAACAATTTCAGGGTCTGCAAGCCGAAAGAAGAAGGCCGCTATCGATAAGGCCGTTCCAGGCGCAAGCACAAAGCAAAAGCACCTTTTGTACGAGGCACTCGGAGTGTCAGAGAAGGTGTGGTAAAGAGATGCCCCCTCCAGTTGCGGAGGGGGTATTTTACTGTGCCATTACTGTGCCACACATACGCAAAAATACCGCAAGAAACAGCAAGATTTGCAAAGACTAAAAACGCTGAAAACCTGCATAAACAAAGGGAAAACCCGCATTTCTGCGGGTTTATGATATGGTGGACCCGAAGGGATTCGAACCCTCGGCCTCCGCGATGCGAACGCGGCGCTCTCCCAACTGAGCCACGGGCCCATATTCTTTTATGGCGCTCAAAACTGCTCACCTATAATATCACGATTGCCCGCCGGTGTCAAGCTGCAAAAGGGCAGGGAACACGCATTTTTGCGCACCAGCATAAACTGATACCGGAGAGTCGGCGCTCGCCCGCTTTCCCAATGAGATCTTAGGAGGGAATAATTTTATGGCTGCTTTTTATAATACCGCAACCCTTTCCTACCGTGATACCTCCACCAATTCCAATACCGTGGAGGGGCAGCTGGTGCAGGTGCTGGCCGCCGAAAAGACCGCCGTGCTGCCAACCTACGGCAGCAGCAATACCGTCACCTATATCGTCAGCATCCGCAATAGCGGCGCGGCCGCCTATACCGGGCTCACCGTCACCGATGACCTGGGCGGGTACGCCTTTGCCGGGGAGACCCGGGTGCCCCTCACCTATGTGGAGGGCTCGCTCAAGTATTACAGCAACGGTACGCTGCAGCCAGCCCCGGAGGTCACCGCAGGCGCCCCGCTGGTAATCGGCGGGATCACCGTTCCGGCGGGCGGCAATGCCCTGCTGATCTATGAGGCCGAGCCCAACGGCTACGCCCCGCCTGCCGCAGGCGGCACCATCACCAATACCGCCTCCATCACCGGCAACGGCCTGACCACCCCGTTGACGGCACAGGCGACGGTGGCAGCAGGGGAAACGCTGCGGCTTTCCATCAGTAAATGCATGAGCCCCACCAGCGTGGTGGAAAACGGAACGGTCACCTATACCTTCTACCTGCAAAACAGCGGCAATACCGCCACCGCTGCCGCGGATTATGTTATCGTTACCGATACCTTCGACCCCATCCTCAGCGGCCTCGCTGTTACCCTAGATGGTGCCCCGCTCACCCTTGGCACCGATTACACCTATGATACCGCCACGGGGGCATTTGCCACCACAGCCGGCACCATTACCGTCCCGGCGGCCACTGCGGTGCAGGATGCCGAAACAGGTCTGTGGCGCATCACCCCCGGCGTGACCAAGCTGGTCATCACCGGCACGGTGTAAATTCAAATCTCTGCGGAGCCCCAGCTGTGGCTCCGCCACCGATCCCCTTATCCCCATCCCCAGTATCAAAGAGGAGGCCGCCCGCCTTGGGCAGCCTCCCCGTTTTTACATATTCTCCAGGATCTCCCGAATGGCTTCCTCCACCTGCCGCACTTCCTCCTGGAACTGCCGGGCGGGTACCCGCACTGCCCCGTGCCCCAGTATGATGATCTGCTCCAGTCCATCAGAGGTCGCCACCCGCACCCGGTGCTCCTTGGCCAGCGTGTGGGTCACTTTTTCGATATACATATCCGCTGTCTCGGCTTCTTTGGTGTATACCACGCTGATGCCATGGTGCCGTTCAATGCTGCCGGGATTGCCCTTTACCTTGTAGGCGTCAAAAACCAATATCAGCTCGCACCGCCGGTAGCCTTGGTAGTTGCACAGGATCTGAATGAGCCGGTGCCGGGCGGCGTCCAGGTCGGTTTTCGCCAGCTCGGCCAGCTCCTCCCACGCAAAGATGATATTGTATCCATCCACCAGCAGATATTCCGGCCCTTCGGGCAGGGGCGCCGCTTTCCCCGGCTTGGGGCTATTCCCGGTCGGCTTTGGGGTATGCAGCGCTTCGCCGCTCCGCCGCTTGATGGGCCCGTAGGTCATCTCAAAAATCCGCATCAGCTCTTTATCCTGCAAAAGGGAGCCCCGGTAGGCCTCGCTGCGCTGCCGGGTCACGGCCGGTTCCTCCGGCTCCTCGTCTGCCTTCAGCACATTCGTCTGGATATGCGCCATACCCGGTACCTCATCCCACCGCACGGTGTGTCCGGCCCCTCGGCTGCAAAAGACCGAATCCGCCGTATTCGCGGTATCGGCATTGCAGTCGTAGCCGCAGGCGGCTATTACTTCCTCCGGGCGGCGGCAGGGGGCATAGCCATCCGGCTCCCAACTCAGCCGTCCTCGTCCACGGGTGTACCGCAGCACCTCAGCCGGGTAGTCCCGCAGGGCATCCAGCGCCGCCGTTCCCCGCAGGGTAGCAGTCTCCAGCCGCATTTCGGGCGGCTCACACGCGGCCTCCCGCTGCTGTATATCATGGATGGCCCGGCCCAGCTGTTCGGCCGGCACCGTCAGGGTAAAGCGGCACCACGGCTCCAGAAGGATACTCTCCGCCATGCGCAGTCCCTGCCGCACCGCCCGGTAGGTCGCCTCCCGGAAGTCCCCGCCCTCGGTGTGCTTTTGGTGGGCTCGTCCGGCGATCAGCGTGATCTTCATATCGGTGATAGGGGAGCCGGTCAGTACTCCCTTGTGGGTCTTTTCGGTCAGATGGGTCAGGATCAGCCGCTGCCAGTTCAGGTCCAGCTTATCGGTGGGGCAGTGGCTTTCAAATCGCAGCCCGCTGCCGCGGGGCAGCGGTTCCATCAGCAGATGCACCTCGGCGTAGTGACGCAGCGGCTCATAGTGACCGATGCCCTCAACCGGGGCGGCAATGGTCTCCTTGTAAAGAATGCTCCCCTCCTCAAAGCCGATGGCCAGTCCAAAGCGCTCCATGGCCACGCTCTGCAAAATCTCCCGCTGGATCTCTCCCATCAGCCGCACCCGGATCTCCCGCTTCTGCTCCTCCCACTCCAGGTGGAGCTGCGGGTCCTCCTGCTCCAGCTGGCGCAGCTGTGCCAGTGCGGTATGGGGGTCGGTGCCCTCCGGCAGCGTCACCCGGCAGCTTATCACCGGCTCCAGCAGGGGAGAGCTCCTCTCCCGCTCGGCGCCAAGACCTTCCCCGGCATAGCTTTGGCTCAGGCCGGTTACCGCGGCGATCTTTCCGGCCGGGACCTCCTCCACCGCCTGGTATTTGGCCCCATTATACAGCCGTATCTGGGTGATCTTCTCCCCGCCTGGCAGGGCCATGCGGACCTTCAATGCACCGCCGGTCACCTTCAGGTGGGTCAGCCGGCTGCCCTGCGCGTCGGTCGAAATTTTATACACTCTTGCCGCGAAGTCCGGTAAATAGGCCGGAGCCAGGGTCAGCCGGTCCAGGCCCTCCAGCAGCTCGGCAATGCCCTCCTGCCGCAGCGCCGCCCCAAACCAGCAGGGGAACCACGCCCGCCGGGCAAGGGCGGCAGCCAAATTTGTTTCGGTCAGCGTGCCGCTTTCCAGGTATTCCGCCATCAGCCGCTCATCGCACAGCGCCAGTGCTTCCTCATCGGTGTCATGGGGCAGGCAGGCGGGGGAGAGCTTTCTTTGCAGCTCCTCCAGAATAAGCGCGCGGTCGGCTCCCGGCCGGTCCATTTTATTGATGAAAATAAAAACCGGCAGCCGGTAGCGCTCCAGCAGCCGCCACAGCGTTTCGGTGTGGGCCTGCACGCCGTCCGTCCCGCTGATAATGAGCACCGCGTAGTCCAGCACCGCCAGCGTCCGCTCCATCTCCGCGCCAAAGTCAGCGTGCCCGGGGGTATCCAGCAGTGTCAGGGCAGTATGGGGCAGGGTCAGCCTTGCCTCCTTGGCAAAGATGGTGATCCCCCGGCTGCGCTCCAGGGCATGGGTGTCCAAGAAAGCATCTCCATGGTCTACCCGCCCGGCCTGCCGCAGCGCCCCGGCCCCCACCAGCATGGCTTCGGTCAGGGTGGTCTTGCCGCTGTCCACATGGGCCACCAGTCCCAGCGTGATATTCTTCTGTGCCATGGCGGTGCCCCCCTTTCCGTTATCGTTCCATTCGTTTTCGTAAAATCAGTCGTTCTCCTGCTGCGCGGCGCTCAGCTTCCGCAGGTACCGGATCCCCTCGGTAAGGAAGGCCTCCCGGTCAAAGGCCGCGTTGCCGATGGATTCCTGCACGATGATGCCATCGCAGACCAAAAGCAGCAGCCAGGTCAAAAAATCGGCCGGCAGCGCGGTGCGCTCGGCTATTTTCCCCCGGATCAATCCCTGAAAGTTCTGATACAGGGTGGTCAGGTTCCGCCGCAGGGTCTCATTGCCCAGCTGGGCTTCCGCCAGCAGCTGCAGGCGCAGCCCGGCAGAGGCAATATCCCGCTCCGCCACATACCGCACCAGCCGGTTCAGGCTGGTGTCCTTCTCTTTGTTCTCGGTCCAGCGGATCAGATCCTCCCACTGTTCATCCAAAAAACGCTGGGTGATATCCAGAAAAACCTCATTTTTGGTTTTGTAGTGGTAGTACAGCGTCCCCTTGGAGATCCCGGCCGCCGCCGCGATCTCCGCCAGCGAGATATCGGCCAGCGCGGTCGTCTTGAGCAGCTCGGTGGTGGCCTGCAATATCTTTTCCTTGATGTTATCCTTTCTCGGTGCGGCCATATGCCAGCTCCTTTCCTGTTTCTACCCCGAATTGTACCATGAAAGCGGACGGCTGTCCATCCTGCCCGGCGGTGTAAAATTTGCGGAAATTTTCTCTCACCCGTCCCTTTGCCGTCTTGACATCTCTCCTGGCAGGCGCTATCATTTGGGTATAGAGTCGGTCGTTTGACCGACACGAACAGGAGGTGCCGGAAAATGGACATCCGCAGGATAAACCGGCGGCTGAAAAAACGCTTTGGCCCGGCGGTCACGGCCGCCCTAACGGATGGCTGCATCGTGCTTTCGGGGCATTTGCCCGCCTGGGCAGAAACGGTGGAAGCCTGTTCCCTGGCAGCCGAAAAATACAGTACCACCCATGTGGTCAATGAGATCCGCTGCGATGAGGCAGGGGAGCAGTCCATCCGCATCCCCACTCTGCGGGATACCGCCCTGGAAGGCAGAAAGCCGGATGTCCTTATTATCGGCGGGGGTATTTCTGGGGCCTCCATCGCCCGGGAGCTTTCCAAATGGCAACTGGATATCCTGCTGGTGGAAAAGGAAGCCGATCTGGCATTGCAGGCTTCCGGCCGCAATGACGGCGAGGTCCACCCCGGCATCGATCTTTCCCGCGGCTCTCTCAAGCACCACTATGTCCGCCGAGGAAATGCCATGTACGATCAGCTCTGCCGGGAACTTGATGTTCCCTTTAAGCGGGTGGGGCAGTATGTCTGCTTCGAAAAAGCCTGGCTTAAGCCCCTCATTGCCCTCTATTGCCGCGTCCGTAAAAATCGGGATGGCATCGCCGATACCGAGCTCATCTCCGGGGAGGAGCTGCGCCACCGGGAGCCCAATCTCCGTTTTGCCTTCGCCATCTCCAATCCGTCCTCCGGCTGTGTCTGTCCCTATGGGCTTACCATCGCCTATGCCGAAAACGCCGTGCAGAACGGTGCCGAGGTCTCGCTGAATACCGTCGTGCTGGGCATGGAGGTACAGGATGGCAAAATACATAGCGTCACCACCAACCGCGGCACCGTTTATCCCGCGTTGGTCATCAATGCCGCCGGCGTCTTCGCGGAGGAGATCGCCGCTATGGCGAGGGACCGCTTCTTCTCCATCCATCCCCGCCGCGGCACCAATTCCATCCTGGATAAAAAGGCCGGGGCCTATATGCACACCATCGCCTCCGTCATGGATATTGCCCGGAACACTCACCACTCCAAAGGCGGCGGCATACTGCACACCGTCCACGATAACCTGCTGGTTGGCCCCGATGCCATAGAAACTTGGGAAAAAGAGAACACCGAAACCCACCGGGAAAGCATCGACCATGTGTTCCAAAAGCAGCAGCGCACCATGCACACCCTTTCCCAGGGGGATATCATTACCTACTTTACCGGGGTGCGCGCCCCCACCTTCGAAGAGGACTTCATCATCGAAATGGGCCGCAAAACCGGCAACATTCTGCACTGTGCCGGTATCCAGTCCCCAGGGCTTACCACTGCCCCGGCCGTCGCGCTGGATATCGAAAAAATGGCGGTCGATTATCTTTCCACGCTTAAACCGGTGGAAAAGAACGAAAACTACGATCCCATCCGTCACGGCCCGCCCGTCCTGCGGGAAATGAGCGATGAGCGGCGGGCCGCCCTCATCCGGCAGAACCCCGATTACGGCATCATCATCTGCCGCTGCGAGGAGGTAAGCAAGGGAGAAATCCTGGATGCCCTGCGTTCGCCCATCCCGGTTCCCACGGTGGATGGCATCAAAAAGCGGGTGCGGCCCGGCATGGGCCGCTGCCAGGGCGGGTTCTGCTCGCCGCTGGTCACTCAGATCATCGCCGAATACCTGGACTGCCCATTGGAGGAGGTCAGAAAATCCTCTGAGCAAGCGGTCATCACCTATGGCAAAACCAAATGACGAAGGAGGGAGAAAGCATGCTTACCGTTGATGTTCTGGTCATCGGCGGGGGACCGGCCGGGCTGGCCGCGGCCATTGCTGCCCACCAAAACGACGCCAAGGTTCTTCTCATCGAGCGGGAAGCCCGCCTGGGCGGTATCCTCAAACAGTGCATCCACGATGGCTTTGGCCTGGTACGGTATGGAGAAAAGCTCTCCGGCCCGGAATACGCCGGCCGTTTCATCGATGAATTTCATGCCCTGGGGCTGCAAGCGAGGACCCTCACCTTCGTCACCCGCATCCAAAAGACCGTTGAGGGTTTTGCCGTCACCCTGGTAAACCGGGATGGCGTGGAAACGGTGGCCGCCAAAGCGCTGGTGCTGGCCACCGGCTGCCGGGAGAGGACTGCCAAGCAGGTCTCCATCCATGGCACCCGGCCGGCCGGGGTCTTTACTGCCGGGTGTGCCCAGCATTTTACCAACCTGCTGGGTCAGCTGCCCACCCGGAAGTGTGTCATCCTCGGCAGCGGGGATATCGGTCTTATCATGGCCCGCCGCCTTACGCTGGAGGGCGCCCAGGTGCTTGGCGTCTACGAGGCCAAATCCACCCCCTCCGGGCTCACCCGCAATATCCACCAGTGCCTGCATGATTACAATATCCCGCTTTATCTCTCCCATACCGTCACCCGCGTTTTTGGGCAGGATCGACTGACTGCGGTGGAAATTTCCCAGGTGGATAAGTGCATGGTTCCCATCCCCGGCACCGAACAGGTCGTGGAATGCGATGCCCTCATCCTTTCGGTCGGGCTCATCCCGGAGAACGAGCTGGCCGAGGGCCTTGGCGCGGCCATCGATCCCAAAACCAAAGGTCCCGTCTGCGATGCCGGGCTGATGACCTCGGTCCCCGGTGTATTCTCCTGCGGCAATGCCCTGCATGTCAATGACCTGGTGGACTATGTCTCCGAAAGCGGAGAAGCCGCCGGAAAAAGCGCGGCCCGGTACCGTCCGGGGCAGCAAAGAACCCTCATTCCCATCATGGCGGGGGAGGGGCTGCTGTATGCTGTGCCCCAGCGGCTGGATGTTGCAGCCGACCGTTCCGCCGTGACTGTCTACTTCCGCAGCCGGGAAAACCTGGGCCCCTGCCGCCTTGTCATTACAGCCGATGGCCGGGAAATATACACCCGCCGGTACCCCTTCCTCCGCCCGCCGGAGATGGAACGGCTGGAGCTGGATCTTTCCGCCCAGGCGCTGACCGCGGCTTCGCAGATCAAACTGGAAATTGAGGTGATGGAGCATGACTGAGCTGACCTGCATCGTCTGTCCCCGGGGCTGCACCCTGCGCATCGAAGAGCGGGACGGCCGTTTTACCGTCACCGGCAATGCCTGTAAACGGGGGGAACAGTTCGCCACGGCCGAGATGACCTGCCCCACCCGCACCCTCTGCACCACGGTGCGCACCGTTTTTCCGGAGGTCCCGGTCATCAGTGTACGCACTTCGGCCGAAATACCCAAGGATAAAATTTTCGATGTCATGCGGGAAATTAACCGCGCCCGTGTGACCCGTCCGATGAAGCGGGGAGAAGCGGTGCTGCCCAATGTGCTGGGCTTGGGGGTGGATATCATCATCACCTCCGGCCTGCTGGAAGAGAAAACCGAAAAGGAGAATGACCATGAGCAATAAACCGTACAAAGGCTTCGAGCCCAAGTGGCTGCTGACTCCCGCCCCGGCGGGCAGCTATCGTTCCATCTTTCGCTGGGGCGATCCCGAGTTTTTCAAGTACCCCAAGGAATCCCTCTACAAGATGATGAAGGAAGCCTTCCATATGACCGATGAGGACTTCCGGGACTACACCGATGATATCGGTTTTGATCAGGTCTCTCTCCCGGATCACCCCTCTCGCATCGCCCCGGAGCACCTGGAGGCGCTGAAAAAGATCGTCGGGGAAGAATTTGTCACCACGGGGGATTACGAAAGACTTTCGGTGGCCTATGGCTGCACCGGCTACGATCTTCTCCGTTTGAGGCACAAACAGATCGATAGCCTGCCGGATGTGGTGGTCTACCCCGATACCACCGAGCAGGTGGAAGAACTTGTCCGTTACGCGGCGGAGCATAAGCTCCCGCTGTATGTCTACGGCGGCGGCAGCTCCGTTACCCGCGGCGTGGAGCCCATCAAGGGCGGCATCTCGCTGGATATGCGAAAGCGCTTCAATAAGATCCTCAGCTTCAATGAGGTGGACCAGACCATCACGGTGCAGGCGGGGCTTTCCGGCCCCGCGCTGGAGGAAGCCCTGCAGGATGCCCCCAATCGCTTTGGCGCCAAGCGGCAGTATACCTGCGGCCATTTCCCCCAGTCCTTCGAGTACAGCAGCGTGGGCGGCTGGGTGGTCACCCGCGGCGCGGGCCAGAACAGCACCTACTATGGCACCATCGCCGATATCGTCCTTTCGCAGAAGTACGCCACCCCCATCGGCCGCATCGTCACTCCCCATTATCCCAGGGAGGCCACCGGCCCCGATCTCAACCAGATCATGATGGGCTCGGAGGGCACTTTCGGCGTCCTTACCGAAGTGACCCTCAAGGTATTCCGCTGGCAGCCGGAAAACCGAAAGCGCTTCTCCTACATGTTCCGGGATTGGGAGACCGCCATGGCGGCCGCCCGGGAGATGATGCAGTGCGAATGCGGCTATTCCTCGGTGTTTCGCCTTTCCGACCCCGAAGAGACCCACCTGATGCTCAAGCTCTACAATGTGGATGAAACACCGCTGGCCCCGCTGCTGGATAAGCTGGGCTACAAGGATATGGAGCGCTGTATGTTCCTGGGCTTTACCGATGGCGAAAAGGGCTTTTCCAAAAATGTGGCGAAGAATATCCACCGCATTGCCCGCCGCTTTGGTGCCATGCCCATGACCGGCTATGTGACCAAGAGCTGGGAAAAGGGCCGCTTCAATGACCCGTATCTCCGCGATACCCTCATGGATTTCAGCGTCATCACCGATACGCTGGAGTGCAGCGTCAACTGGTCCAATATGGCGCAGGTGCACCGCGATGTGCGCGCGGTCTGCCATGCGCTGCCCAATACCATCGTCACCACGCACATGAGCCACTGCTACCCGCAGGGTGCCAACCTGTACTTCATCTTCATCACCCGGATGAACGATGCCGCTGAATTTAAGCGCTACCACACCACCATTCTGGATGCCATCCAGAAATCCGGCGCGGCCATCAGCCATCATCACGGCATCGGCAAGATGTTTGCCCCCTGGCTGGAGGGCTATATCGGCGAGAAGGAGTACGGGGTGTTCCGGGTGCTCAAGGATTACTTTGACCCCGATTACACCATGAACCCCGGCGGTACCATCGGCCTGGACCTGAAGCCCGAAGAAAAGAAGCGCCTAAACGAGCGGAAAGACTACCGCTGAGTTTGATATTCCCCATTGGCCCGGAGAACCTCGGTTTTCCGGGCTTTTTGGCGTCCTTTTCCAGGGCGGCGGGAGGGATCGGCCGGAGGCCAGGAACGCCCGCAGGCAGGCTTATGCCCAGCGCAGACGGGCTGATGCCTGTCAAGGGCAGCGACGCCGCATCCGACGATTCCTCTCGCCGCCCCTGTTTTTTGATATTTTATCAAAGAAAAATCAAATTTGCTGTTGACAATAACATATGAGCGTGCTATCATATGAACAAGAAAACATATGAATGGAGGTCGAAATGATGCCAAAGCATGACCATACCGCCATCCTGCAAACGGTGCGGCAGGAGCTGCCCCCGGAGGAGCTGATCTGTGACCTTTCGGATCTCTTCAAGGTGTTCGGCGATACCACCCGCATGCGGATTCTGTATTCGCTGTTTGAATCGGAGCTGTGTGTCTGCGCCATCGCGGAGCTGCTGGGTATGACCCAATCCGCCATCTCGCACCAGCTTAAGGTGCTGCGGGAAAATAAGCTGGTCGCCTCCCGCCGGGAGGGCAAGACCATCTACTATTTCCTGGCGGATGACCATGTCCGTACCATCATCGGGCAGGGCTTTGAGCACCTGACCGAGCATGACCACCATTCCCATCCCACCAATCATTCATCCAAGGAGGAAAACTGACATGAAAAAGATGTATATGCTGGAAGACCTGGATTGCGCCAACTGCGCCGCCAAGATGGAGGAAGCCATTTCCAAAATTGATGGCGTGACCTATGCCCGTGTCAGCTACCTGGCCCAGAAGCTCACCCTGGAGGCCGATGACGCCCGCTACGATGACATCCTGGCCGAAGTGGTAAAGACCTGCAAGCGCGTGGAACCCGATTGCCGCATCCTGCTCAAGTAATATTTTCCGCCATCACCGGGGAAAGGGGATTACCGAAATGACAAGAAAACAGAAAAAGCATCTGGCCCGCATTATCGCCGCGGCGGTACTGCTGGCACTGGTGTGGTTCGTTCTCCCGCTGGAGGGCATCTGGCAGCTTTTGGCCTACTGTGTGCCGTATTTCATTGTCGGCTGGGATGTCCTGTGGGGTGCTATCCGCAAGATCCTGCACGGTGACCTGATGGACGAGGAATTCCTCATGTCGGTCGCCACCATCGGCGCCTTTGTACTGGGCGATTACCGGGAAGCCGTCGCCGTTATGCTGTTCTATCAGATCGGTGAATGGTTCCAGGGCGTTGCCGTGGGCAAGACCCGCCGCAACATCACCCAGCTTATGGATCTCCGCCCCGATTACGCCAATGTGGTGCGGAATGGACAGGAAGAAAAGGTGGACCCCGATGAAGTGGAAGTAGGGGAGACCATCATCGTCCGCCCCGGCGAAAAGATCCCGCTGGATGGCGTGATCCTGGAGGGCTCCACCGCTGTGGATACCGCCGCCCTGACCGGCGAAAGCCTGCCGCAGGATAAGGCGGAGGGCGATCCGGTGGTCAGCGGTACGGTAAATCTCACCGGTGTCATTATGGTTCAGACCCAAAGCGCCTACGGCGAATCCACCGCCGCCAAGATTCTGGAGCTGGTGGAAAACGCCGCCGACCAAAAGGCCAGGGTGGAAAGCTTCATCACCCGCTTTGCCCATTGGTATACCCCCTGCGTCGTGATCGGCGCCGCCCTGCTGGCGGTTATTCCGCCCCTGTTCTTCTCCCAGCCCTGGGGCACCTGGGTGGAGCGTGCCCTGGTATTCCTGGTTGTTTCCTGCCCCTGCGCACTGGTTGTCAGCGTACCGCTCACCTTCTTTGGCGGCATCGGCGGGGCTTCCCGCTGCGGCATCCTGGTAAAGGGCGCCGGCTATATGGAAACGCTGGCTAAGGCCAAAACCGTCGTATTCGATAAGACCGGCACCCTGACAAAGGGCAGCTTTACCGTCACCCATATCGTCCCCGCCGCCGGAACCGAGGACGACCTGCTGGCGACCGCCGCCGCTGCCGAGAGCTTCTCTCATCATCCCATTGCCCAGTCGGTGGTGGCCGCCTACGGCAAGCCCATCGAAAAAGAGATCGAGGACGCCAAGGACCACACCGGCCGCGGCATCGAAGCCGTCATTGGCGGCCGTCATATCTACGCCGGCAATGAGCGCTTGATGAAGGAGATCGGTGTTTCCTGCGCCGCAGTCACCGAGGTCGGCACTGTCATCCACATGGCGGCCGATAAGGACTACCTCGGCTATCTGGTCATCGCCGATACCCCCAAGCCCGATTCCGCCGAGGCCATTCGGTCTCTCAAGGCTGAGGGCGTGGAAAAGACCGTGATGCTGACCGGCGATAAGACCGCCGTAGCCCAGGCTGTGGCTGGGGAGCTTGGTCTGGATGAATACCGGGCCGAGCTGCTGCCCGCCGATAAGGTGACCGCGGTGGAGGAGCTGCTGCAAACTGGTTCTCCTCTGGTGTTCGTCGGCGATGGCATCAATGATGCTCCTGTTTTGGCCCGCGCCGATGTCGGTGTCGCCATGGGCGCCCTGGGCAGCGATGCCGCCATTGAGGCCGCTGATATCGTCCTGATGGACGATGCGCCCAGCAAGCTGGCGCTGGCCGTTCGGCTTTCCCGCCGCACCATGAAGATCGTCTGGCAGAATGTTATCTTCGCCCTGGCGGTCAAGGCGCTGGTACTGGTGCTGGGCGCCACCGGCGATGCCAACATGTGGATCGCTGTCTTTGCCGATGTGGGCGTGCTGGTGCTGGCCATCCTCAATGCCATGCGGGCCCTGCTGGTCCCCAAGCACTGATATTATCCATGTTTTTCTTCCGGCGGTCTGCCGTCCCTTGTGGGGCAGGCCGCCCCTTCTTGCGCTTTTACCCTATTTGCGGTAGAATCCTATCATCCAAAGCCCCAAAAGGAGGCCGCCCATGCGAGAGATCACCGAAGCCCTGTTTGCCCTGCGGGATGAAAAATACCGTGCCTTCCATGCCGCCCTCATGCCGGGGGTGGCGTGGGAGCGCGTCATCGGGGTGCGGATGCCCGCCCTGCGCCGCTATGCCGCCGCCCTGGCCAAAACGCCGCAGGCCGCGCTCTTCCTGCGGGAGCTGCCCCACACCTACTACGAGGAAAATAATCTCCATGCCCTGCTGCTGATGCGGGAAAAGAGCTTTGAGACCCTGATGCCGTGGCTGGAGCGCTTTCTGCCGCGGATCGATAACTGGGCCACCTGCGACCTGTTAAAGCCCGTCTGCTTTGCCAAAAACCGCGAAAAGCTGCTGCCCTGCGTCACCCGCTGGCTGGGGGATGCCCACCCCTACACCGTCCGCTTCGCCATCGAGATGCTGATGACCCACTACCTGCGGGAGGATTTTTCCCCGGAGTACCCGGCCTGGGTGGCCGCGGTGGAAAGCGATCACTACTACATCCGCATGATGCAGGCGTGGTATTTCGCCACGGCGCTCGCCTTCCGGTATGAGGAGATCCTGCCCTACCTCACCGAAGACCGCCTTTCCCCCTGGGTACGGCAAAAAACCATCCAAAAGGCAGAGGAGAGCTTCCGCGTCCCCCCGGAGCACAAGGCTGAGCTCAAGGCTCTGCGCCGCTGAACAGCCCCTCATCTCACCCCGGAACCGCCCGTTCCGGGGCTTTTTTTACAGTTTGTTCATCCCCTGCGTTTGCCTTTTTTGCCGCAGTATGGTAAAATATCCGCACAAAACCATTTTTGGGAGTAACTTATGCTAAAACGATGGACGGCGCTGCTGCTGGCGGTCATGCTGATATTTTTGACTGCCTGCGGCGCGCAAAAAGAATACAAACTGTCCGCGGTATTTGCCGCCGCGGAGGAAGACCGCCCTCAGTGGCTGGCCGATCCCGATAACGCCGCCCTGTGGGAGCAGCTGGGCCTTTCCGGCTCGGTCGTCTCGGATGGCGACCCCGCCGCTTTGACCATCGGCGCGCAGCACTGGGTGCTGCAGCCCGCCGCGGTGGAGGGCAGATCCGTGACCCTGTGCTACTGCATCGATGAGCAGAACCGGCCCCTTCTGGATCTGCGGGCCTCCTTCGGCATCAATGTGCTGCCGGTGGAGGAATGGACCGCCTGTGAGGATCTTTTCATCGTGCGCGTGTGGGCGCAGCAGGGCGGGAAGCTGCCGGAAAATTATCTTTCCGGGGAGGATGAGGGCCTGAACCGCTATGCCGTTCTTCTCACCGATCCCATCACCGGCGAAAGCGCCAGTGCTGTTGCCTCCGATGCCGAATTACAGGCTCTCCTGGCCGATGGCGAGCCCCATGCCCTGTGCCTGCGGCTGCGGGCCATGCAGCAGGGGGAGCCGTCCCTCCGGGTCGTCACAGTGCTGTGCCAGGGCTGGCTGGAAAAGGAATCGGTGCTGCGGGTACAGTCGGAGCAGCTCCTGTGGGCCGCCCGCCACGGGGAAAATGACACCCTGCGTCTGCTGCTCAATGAGGGCAATGTTTCGGTGACCGACCGCAATGGCGACGGCCTGCTGTGGGCCGCGCTGCAAAGCGGCAATGCCGAAACGGTGGAGCTGGTGGTCAAAGCCGGTGCCACCGGGGAAAACCACAATCTCTACTGGGCGGAGCCCGCCGCCTTGACCATAGCGGAGCGCCAGGATTGGCAGCAGTTGCTTTCCACCCTGGAGGAGCAGCACACCGATACCGGCTGCACGGCGCCTTCCATTGCCTACTACTGCACCGCCATGGGGAATGCCGAACGGCTGTCGCTTTACCTGGCCCATTTCCCGCTCTCGGCGGAGGAGGCCGCCCTTCCCGAAGGGGACAGCACCACTGCGGCCCTGCGCTACGGGGTGGAAAGCGCCCAAACCGGCAATTTGCTGGACCTGGCTGTGGCCAATGATGATACCGAAACCGCCGCTGTACTGCTGCAAAATGGGGTCACGGCCTCGCCGCTGCTGCTCAAAAAGCTGCAGGCCTCGCCCACTACCCTTTCCGATGAGATGCTGGCGCTGCTGGGCAGCTACCGGTACTTTGGCGTGCTGGATGAGGTGCTGGCCGATTACCGCGCGTTCAAGGAGAGCTACGAGGCCGTGGCGGGGGAAAGCTGCCGCCGCTTCGAGCGGGATTACGCAGCCTACTGTGAGGCCATGGAAAAGGGCGATAGCTTCGCCGCCGCCGGCATTATGGATAGCGGCCTGCTGGATGAGATCGTGGGTCAGCTGCAGGCAGTGCAGAATGTGGCAAAGCCCGAGACCGAGGCCATCAACGCCCTGTGGGACCTGATGTACGAGTACGCCGATATGATGGATACCGCCGGCTACTACTACAAGCGCATCTCCCTCAGCACCTATGTGGTCACACGCCGCTACTATCGGGCCCTGTTTGAAAACCGCCTGGGCCGGGCCCACGCCCTTTACGAGGAATTCAAGCACCAGACCGCCGTTTACGATGGCCTTTTGCAGAACTGGGCCGAATAAATCTAACCGAAAGAAGGCTTTTCCGCATGATCTATTACCTCACCGGCACCGGCAACAGCCGCTGGGCCGCGCAGCTGCTGGCAGATCATCTGCACGATACCGCCGAGGATGCCGCCCCCGCCCTCAAAAGCGGCCTGGCGCCTTCCCTCCATTCCGAAAAACCGTGGGTCTTTGTCTGTCCCACCTACGGCTGGCAGATCCCCCATGTCTTTGCCGATTTGCTGCGCCGCACCGGCTTTGATGGCAGCAGAAAAGCCTATTTCGTCCTCACCTGCGGGGATGATATCGGTGCGGCCGGGCCCCGCCTGCGCAAGCTCTGCGGGGAGCTGGGCCTGGAATACCGCGGCGTGTGGCCGCTGGTGATGCCGGAAAACTATGTGGCCATGTTCCCGGTGCCAGGAGAGGAAGAGGCGAAGAAGATCATTGATGCCGCGCGGGAGCCCCTTCTGGAAGCCGCCGCCCTCATCGCAGGGGATCAGCCCTTCCCGGGGGGAAAGCTGACCCTGGCCGACCGCCTAAAAAGCGGCATTGTCAACCGTTTCTTCTATCGCTTTTGCATTAAAAGCAGCCCCTTTTACACCACCCCGGCCTGCAATGGCTGTGGCCGCTGCGCCAAAATGTGCTTCACCAACTGCATCGTGATGCGGGAGGGCAAACCCCACTGGGAGGGGCATTGTACCCACTGCATGGCCTGTATCTGCGGCTGCCCGCAGCACGCCATTGAGTACGGCAAAAAGAGCCAGGGCAAGCCCCGCTACCGCTGCGAGGAGTACACCGGGTGAGCTTTGGCGGAAAAATGCCGCTTTTTTGCGATGAAACCGCCCTTTTTGTGCAAAATAGTGCTTGCAAAGCCTTGCAATTTGTGATACAGTATTATTTGGAATATGGTAGTAGAAAGAAAGAGTGGGGCGACCCGCTCTTTCCTTTATGTTAGGAGGCAAAGCGATGGCCAAAAAGAATACCGCCGCCATAGCGGAGGAGCTGGCAGCTCCCATTCTGGAAGAAATGGGCCTGCAGCTGTGGGATGTCGTCTACGAGAAGGAGGGCAGCGGCTGGTACCTGCGGTACTATGTCGATAAAGAGGGCGGCATCGATATCAATAGCTGCGAGGCCTTTTCCCGGGCAATCAGCGATGTGCTGGATGAAGCCGACCCCATCGATGGCAGCTACACGCTGGAGGTTTCCTCCCCCGGCATCGAGCGCGCCCTCACCCGCGATTGGCACTTTGAGGCCCTGATGGGCCAGCAGCTGCTGGTGCGGCTCATCCGCCCGGTGGAGGGCGTGCGGGATTTCATCGGCACCCTTACCGATTACCGCGATGGCACCCTGACCCTGCTGCTGGATGAAAAAACCGAAATGAATGTGGAACGCGGCGAAACCGCGTTTATCCGTCTGTATAATGATTTTAGTGGAGGAGTAAGCAAATGAGCGCTGCAAGAGCCAAGAAGAAACCCCAGGAGGAATTTAACCTCTTTGATGCCCTGAAGATGCTGGAGAAGGAAAAAGGCATCCCGGTGGATTATATGATCGAAAAGATCCAGACCGCCATCGCCCAGGCCATCAAGAAGGACCCCTTTAACAGCGAAAACAGCGTCGTGGAGATCGATCCCGAGACCGGCCGCTTCTATGTGGCGCTGCGCAAGGATGTCGTGGAGGAGGTCGAGGACCCAACCACCCAGATCAGCGTGGAGGATGCTGCCAAGTACCAGAGCGGCATCACCGCCGGAAGTGTGCTGGAAGTCGCCCTTGATCCTAAAAAGTTCGGACGCATCGCGGCCCAGGCGGCCAAATCCTCCATCCATCAGGGTATCCGGGAGGCCGAAAAGGGCCTGCTGCTCAAGGAGTATGAGAGCCGCCAGCACGATATCGTTTCCGCCAAGGTGCTGCGGGTGGATCCTGTCCGCGGCAATGTCACCCTGGAGATCGGCAGCAGCGAAGCCGTGCTGCCCAAGACCGAGCAGATCCCCGATGAAACCTTTACCGAGGGTCAGCGCATCAAGGTATATGTGGTGGATGTGCAGAATACCGAAAAGGGCCCCCGCCTTATGATCTCCCGTACCCACCCCGGCCTGGTCAAGCGTCTCTTCGAGATGAATGTCCCCGAAATCTACGATGGCACCGTCGAGATCCGTTCCATCGCCCGCGAGGCGGGCTCCCGCAGCAAGCTGGCCGTTTCCAGCCGGGATGAGAATGTGGATGCCATCGGCGCCTGCATCGGCCCCAAGGGCGCCCGTGTCAATACCATCGTGGAGGAGCTGGGCGGCGAAAAGATCGATGTCGTCAATTACAGCGATGACCCCGCCGCCTACATTTCCGCGGCGCTTTCTCCCGCCACCGTTTTGGGCGTGGAGATCCTGGATGCCGATACCCACAGCTGCCGCGTCACCGTGCCGGATCACCAGCTCTCGCTCGCCATCGGCAATAAGGGCCAGAACGCCCGCCTGGCGGCCCGCCTGACCGGCTGGAAGATCGATATCCGTCCCGAAAGCGGCTTCTACGGCGAGGAGGAACCCGCCAAGGAAGAGTAATCATAAAGAAAGGAGGCACCCACAGTGCAGCAAAAGAAGATCCCCGTAAGAATGTGCGCCGGCTGCGGCGAGCATTTCCCCAAAAAAGAGCTGGTACGCATTGTCCATACCCCGCAGGGCGAGGTCCATGTAGACCCTACCGGGCGGATGGCCGGCCGTGGTGCTTATCTCTGCCGCAAGGTCGAGTGCCTCCGCAAGGCACAGAAGGCCAAACGGCTGGAGCGTGCCTTCCAATGCCCCGTACCCGATGAGGTGATGGCAAAACTGGAAGAGGAGCTGAACGCCGCCGATGAATGATGTGACCCAAAGAAAGGTGCTGGGATTCATCTCCCTGTGCCGCCGGGCCGGCCGGCTCACCACCGGCATGGATGCCGCCGTGGAAAAAGCGGAAAAAGGGGAAGCCCATCTTCTCCTGCTAGCGCAGGATCTTTCCCCCCGCAGCGCCGCGCGGCTCCGGCAAAAGCTGCCGGATATCCCGGTAATTTCTCTTCCCTGTACGATGCAGACCCTCAGCCGCTATACCGGCAAAAATACCGGCATTCTGGCGGTCTGCGATGAAAACTTCGCCGGTGGTATCCGGGCAATGATGAGTGATGATGAGGAGGACTTGGATAGATGATCGAAAAAGTTAAACTGAACGAGGTCGCCAAAGACCTGAATATAAGCGGCAAGGACCTGACCGCGCTGCTGCAGCAGCGCTTCGGCGGCGAGGCCAAAAAGCCGCAGACGGTGCTCTCCGGCGAGGAGCTCAATTTTGTGATGGAGCACTACACCCAGCAGCACGCCGTCAAGGACTTTGGCGAGTACTTTAAGCTGGGCGAAAAGAAGCCCGCCCCCGCCGCGGCCCCCAAACCCGCCGAGAAGCCCGCCGAAAAGCCTGTGGAAAAGGCAGCGCCCGCGCCCGCCCCGGCTCCCCGGCCCGCCGCTCCGGCTCCCCGGCCCCAGCAGCCGGCTGCCAATGGCCAGGGTCAAAACCGTCCCCAGCAGGGGAATAACCGCCCCCAGCAGGGGAATAACCGCCCGCAGGGCGACCGCCGGTTTGAGAATAACCGTCCGCAGGGCGACCGCCGCTTTGAGAACAACCGCGATAACAACCGCCCCCAGGGCAACGGCCTGCGGCCCAATCTGAACCAGAAGCCCGCTGCTCCCGCCCCGGCCCCCAATCCTGCGGCGCCCCAGCAGCCCGCCGCCCCCCGCAAGCCCAGCGAGTTCGGCCAGCAGGCCCCCAAGCAGAAGGGCCCCAAGGGCGAGAATACCTTTACCGCCAATACCGTGACCCGCACCACCGTGGATATGCGCACCAGCGAGGTCAACCTCGATAAGTACAATGAGCGGTACGAACAGATCGCCCCGGCCGGCAACATGAAGGATAACTTCGCCAAAAAGCAGAAGCTCAATCAGAAATCCGCCCGCCGCGGCAAGCCCGTCCTCAGCCGCAAGGAGCGCGAGGAGGAAAAGATGCGCCGCCTGGAGCTGGAGCGTCAGCGCCGCCAGCGGCTGGAGGTGGCCCTGCCCGAGGAAATGACCGTCGGCGAGCTGGCCCTCACCCTCAAGGTACAGGCCAGCGAGATCGTCAAGAAGCTGATGGGACTGGGCGTTATGGCCTCCATCAGCGATGTCATCGACTTTGATACCGCCTCCCTCGTCGCCATGGAGATCGGCGCCAAGGTCACCAAGCAGGTCGTTGTCACCATTGAGGATCGCCTGTTCGAGGTAGAGGATAAGGAAGAAGCCCAGGAGCCCCGGCCCCCCATCGTGGTGGTCATGGGCCATGTCGATCACGGCAAGACCTCTATCCTGGATGCCATCCGGAAAACCAGTGTCGTTTCCGGCGAAGCCGGCGGCATCACCCAGCACATCGGTGCTTACCAGGTGCAGGTGGATGGCCGTCCCATCACCTTCCTGGATACCCCCGGCCACGCCGCCTTCACCTCCATGAGAGCCCGCGGCGCCCAGGTCACCGATATCGCCGTGCTGGTCGTCGCCGCCGATGACGGCATTATGCCCCAGACGGTAGAGGCCATCAACCACGCCAAGGAGGCCGGTGTTTCCATCATCGTGGCCATCAATAAGATGGATAAACCCGAAGCCAATCCCGAGCGCATCAAGCAGCAGCTCACCGAATACGAGCTGGTCCCCGAGGAGTGGGGCGGCGATACCATCTGCGTTCCCGTTTCCGCCAAAACCGGCATGGGGCTGGATAACCTCCTGGAGATGATCCTGCTGGTGGCCGATACCATGGAGCTGACCGCCAACCCCAACCGCATGGCCAAGGGCACCGTTATCGAAGCCAAGCTGGATACCGGCCGCGGCCCTGTGGCCACCGTCCTCATCCAGACCGGTACCCTGCATTCCGGCGAGGCCATTATCGCCGGCACCGCCGTGGGCCGTGTGCGTGTCATGACCAACGATAAGGGCCAAAAGGTCGAGGAGGCCGGCCCCTCCTGCCCGGTGGAGATCACCGGTCTGGCCGAAGTCCCTGCCGCGGGCGATATCTTCAATGCCGTTGAGGATGAGAAGCTGGCCCGCGAGCTGGTGGAAAAACGCCGCATGGAGCAGAAAGAGGAGGAATTCAAGCGGTACCAGAAGGTCACCCTGGATAACCTCTTCGAGCACATCAGCGAAGGCGAGGTGCTGGAGCTGCCCGTTATCGTCAAGGGCGATGTTCAGGGCTCGGTGGAAGCCGTCCGCCAGTCCCTCGAAAAGCTCTCCAATAACGAGGTCCGGGTCCGTGTCATCCACGGCGCCGTCGGTGCCGTCAGCGAAAGCGATGTCATGCTGGCCAATGCCTCCCATGCCATTATCGTCGGCTTCAATGTCCGTCCCGACCCCACCGCCAAGGCCAATGCCGAGCGGGATGGCGTCGAGATCCGCCTCTACCGCATCATCTACGATGCCATCGAGGAGATCGAGGCCGCAATGAAGGGTATGCTCAAGCCCAAGACCGAGGAGGTCGATCTGGGCCGGGCGGAGATCCGCAATGTTTACAAGATCACCGGCGTGGGCGCCGTGGCCGGCTGCTATGTGCTGGATGGCAAGATGGTCCGCTCCGCCAATATCCGTGTGGTCCGGGATGGCATCATCATCGCCGATGATAAGATGGCCTCCCTGCGCCGCTTCAAGGACGATGTGAAGGAAGTGGCCCAGGGCTACGAATGCGGCATCACGCTGGAGAAGTTCAGCGACCTGAAGAACGGCGATATCTTTGAAGCCTACGAGATTAGAGAAATCAAACAATAATTTTCTGGTAAAGAAGGCGGCCGGATCATATCCGGCTGCCCCTTGCCGTTTGAAGAGAAAAACCAAAGGAGGGGCACCATGCCGAATTATAAAAACGCCCGTCATGGCGAGGATATCCACCGGGAGCTGACCGCTATTTTCCGGTCGCTCAAGGATCCCCGCATCGACCCCATGCTTTCCATCGTCCGCACCGAGCTTTCCCGTGACGGCTCCAGCTGCAAGGTGTATGTCAGCTCCCTTTCCGGCATCGAGACCGCGAAAGAATCGGTGAAGGGGCTCAAGAGCGCGGCAGGCTATATCCGCCGGGAGGTGGGCAGCCGGCTGGCCATGCGCCACACCCCGGAATTCCAGTTCATCGCCGATGATTCCATCGAATACGGTGTCCACATCAGCCACCTGCTGCGGGAGATCGTCCCGGAGGAGGAAGCGAAAGGGGAGACCGAAGAATGAGGGAAAATCTTTCCGCGGCCCGCGCGGCCGAGCTGCTGATGCAGAAGGACAATATCACCCTGCTGTGCCACCGCCGCCCCGATGGCGATACGGTGGGCAGCGCCTTTGCCCTGTACTATGCCCTAAAGGAGCTGGGCAAGGAGGTGCGGGTGCTGTGCGCCGATGCCCTGCCGAAGCAGTATGACTACCTGTATGGGGATTACACCCCCAGCCGGGTACTGGACTGGCCGGTGGAATATGTGGTGACCGTGGATGTGGCCACCGCCGGGATGCTGGGCGGCCTGGAGGAAAAGTACGGCCATATGGTGGATCTCTGCATTGACCACCACCCCAGCAACAGCGATTATGCCGCCCAGACCTGCCTGTGGCAGGAGGCCGGGGCCTGTGCCGAGCCGGTCGCCGCCGTCATTAAGGCCATCGGGCTGCCCGTTTCCGGCAAAATAGCCGAGTGTGTCTATACCGGCCTTGTCACCGATACCGGCGGGTTCCGCTTTTCCAATACCGCGGCCGGGACGCTGCGGCTGGCTGCGGAAATCATGGAAAGCGGCGTGGATACCGCCGCCATCAATACCCGTGTTTTTGAAAGCGAAAGCAAGGCCAAAATGCTGGCCGAAGCCAAAATGATGTCCTCGCTGGAATTTTACGCCGGGGACCGGATCGCCGTGATGCCGGTGACGCTGGCCATGCGGGCCCAAACCGGCGTGACCGGCGAGGAGCTGGAGGATGTGGCAGGCATCCCCCGGAAGATAGAGGGCGTGCTGCTGGGCATCACCATCAAGGAGCACGAGGGGGAATGCCATATCTCCCTGCGCAGCAAGGAGCCGGTCAATGCCGATGAGATCGCGGAGATCTTCGGCGGCGGCGGGCACCGTCTGGCCGCTGGAATCACCATAAAGGGAACGGTGGAGGAGGCCGCCCGCCTGCTGGTGGCCGAGGCCGTAAAACATCTGCCAAAGGAGCAAGCATGAAGAAAACATACCATTCCCGCCAGCTGGAGGGGATCCTATGTGTCGATAAACCGCAGGACTGGACCTCCTTTGATGTGGTGGCCAAAATGCGGGGCATTGCCGATTGCCACAAAATAGGCCATGGCGGTACCCTGGACCCGATGGCTACCGGTGTGCTGCCGCTCTTTTTTGGCCGCAGCGCCAAGGCCATGGAGCTGATGCCGGTACAGGATAAGCGCTATACCGCTTCCATCCGCTTTGGGGTGACCACCGATACCCAGGACTGCACCGGCAATATCCTTTCCACCAGCGAAAAGCCGGTGACAAAAAAAGCGCTGGAGGCAGCCCTGGCGCCGCTGCGGGGCACCATTGACCAGCTGCCGCCGATGTATTCCGCCGTTTGGGTGGATGGCCAGCGGCTGTATAAGCTGGCCCGGGCCGGAAAAGAGGTGGAGCGCCCCACCCGGCAGGTGACCATCCACCGGCTGGACCTGCTGGAATTTGACCCGGAGAACCGGACCTGTGTCATTGATGTGGCCTGTTCCAAGGGGACCTATATCCGGACCCTTTGCCATGATATCGGCGAGGCGCTGGGCTGCGGCGGTATGCTGACCGCCCTGAGAAGGACTGAGACCCTGGGCTTTACCACGGCGGACTGCCATACCCTGGAGGAGCTGAAGCAGGCCAGCGAGGAGGGCCGCTTTGAGGAGCTGCTGATGCCGGTGGACGCGGCTTTCCGGCAGTATAAAAGCATCTTCCTTTCCCCCAAGCAGAGCAAAATGTTCCTCGACGGCATTCGGCTGGATACCAACCGCATCAAAATTCCCGCCGAGGGAGATACGGTGCGGGTTTACGGCGACGGCCGTTTTTTGGCGCTGGCCCACATCGAACGCAGCATAGCAGAATTGCAGATCATCAAGCTGTTTTACACAAAGGAGAATCCCAATTGCTGATCTTCCATGACCTTTCCCGCAAAAGTGAATATCCCACCGTGGCGGCGCTGGGTTTTTTTGACGGCGTGCACCTGGGGCACCGCGCGGTAATAGCCGAGGCGGTAAAACAGGCGCGCGCGCAAAACGGCAAGGGGGCGGTTTTTACCTTTGAGCCGCCGCACCACACCGACCGGGCCGTGAGCAAAAGCGATGTGAAGCTGCTGCAAAGCCCTGAAAGCCGGGACCGGGTGATGGAGGAGCTGGGGGTGGAGCTGGTGCTTTGCCCGCCGTTTGAGAGCTTCTACAACTTTTCTCCGGAGGAATTTGTGCGGGAGATACTGAAAAACTGCCTGAACTGCAGGGGTGTGGTGTGCGGCGAGGATTACCGCTTTGGCAAAAAGGGCGCCGGAAATGTGGCCCTGCTGCGGGAGCTGGCGGAGCCGATGGGCATTGCTGTGACGGCGCTGGAGCCGGTGACCTGGAAAGGGGAGACGGTGAGCTCCAGCCGGATACGGCGCTGCCTGCTGGAGGGAGATACCGAGCTGGCGGGAGAGCTGCTGGGGACGCCCTATGCCGTCTGTGGAAAAGCGGTGCGGCGGGGAGAGGAGCTCTGCCTGCGGCTGCCGCCGGAAATGGCGCTGCCGGCGGAGGGCTGCTACCATGGATTGGACAAGACCCATGGCGGCCGGCCGGTGCTGCTGACCGTCCGGGAGGGGGCCATTGCCTGGCGGGGAGAGGCCGCTGAGCAAGAGCCGGTGGAGCTGGCCTTTCTGGGGCGGGGATAAAAAGTCCTCCCACTAATACGGCAAAATCGCATGTTTTTTGCAGTCCAAAGGTTAATATTTCACTTTTTTTAATGGAAAGTTTACATTATGGGGAAATATTGGACGAAAGTTGCATAAATGATGGATTTAACAGGGCGATAGTTACAGGGAATATAAGTTTATTTTGGGGATAGTTTGTAGTTGCCTGGCGGCGGCGCGAAGTCACCGAAGGGCGACAATCAGTACCGCTCGCCGCGGAGGCCTTCCTTTTGTTCCTGCAAAAGGAAGCAAAACAGGGTCAAGGAGGACGGATTCCCCCTTGACGAACCCCTTTCTGTCGCTTGCAGTGCTGGATACGAACGATGCAAAGCATCGTCCGTACTGCGCACAGATACGCTCCCAAGGTAGCCGCGGGCGCATCTGCCCCATCCGCCTTGCGGTGCCCGAAAAAATCTTCGCGCTGCTCGCTTGCTCGATTTTTTCGACCGCTACGGGTGCTCCGCCTCGCTGCATCCGCCACTGGCGGCGCTCGGCTCCGCACCCCCTACCCCTCCCCCGTGGCGGGGGAGGGGCCGTCTGGGCAAATAGCTGCTTGTTCAACCCATAGGCTTGACAGCGTGACTTCCTGCAATCGGTTTGCAGGAACCAAATTAAAATGCGCCTGCGGCTCCTTATCAGCGTCGTCTAATCCCGCTCCGGGAATGCGCAGCGTTTCCGGGCGGGAGGGCTCCGACGCGTAGGGGGTCTCGGGGTCCTCCCCGAGTGACTTTTGGTTACTTTTCTTCATAGAAAAGTAGGGCCCCGCCGGCGAGGCGTACAGGCTGTCACCCTGCGGTGACTCCGCGACGCCGAAGGCGAGATGAAATTTGGGATGAAGGGGGTCGCGGGGGCTGGGGCGCGGGACGGCGATTGGCCGAGGAAGGCCCCGCCGCCGGCAGGCGGAAAAACCGCTTGAAACAAGGAAAATCTGCGCAAAATAGTTTGACAAGCTGTGGGCGGTATGATACAATATCAAGTGCCGCATGCGACGGGCTTTTATAAGTGTATCCCGAAAGGGGTGCCGCCTTGTTTTTTCGCAGCGAGATTAACGAAAGAGGCTACACAATATGTACGCAATCTTTGAAACCGGTGGCAAACAGTACACCGCAAAGGTCGGCGATGTTCTTTACATCGAGAAGCTGAACGCTGAAGTCGACCAGACCGTGACCTTCGAGAAGGTTCTTGCAGTTGGTGATGACACCATGACCTTTGGCACCCCCTATGTAGAGGGCATGACCGTAAGCGGCAAGGTGCTGAAGAATGGCAAGGCCAAGAAGATCGTGGTAATGACCTATCGTCCCAAGAAGGACAGCAAGCGCAAGATGGGTCATCGCCAGCCCTACACCAAGGTGGAGATCACCGCGGTAGGCACCGCTACTGAGGAGAAGCCCGCGAAGAAGGCTGCTGCCCCTAAGGCGGAAGGCGAGAAAAAGCCCGCTGCCAAGAAGGCTGCTGCTCCCAAGGCGGAGGGTGAAAAGAAGCCCGCTGCTAAGAAAGCTGCTGCTCCCAAGGCCGAAGGCGAAAAGAAGACCACTGCCAAGAAGGCTGCTGCTCCCAAGGCGGAGGGCGAGAAAAAGCCCGCTACCCGTAAGACTGCTGCCAAGAAAACTGAGGAGAAAGGTGAGGTGTAATTTATGGCTCATAAAAAAGGTATGGGTTCTACCAAGAACGGCCGTGATTCTGAGTCCAAGCGTCTGGGCGTAAAGCGTGCTGACGGTCAGGCAGTTTTGGCTGGCAACATCCTGGTCCGCCAGAGAGGCACTCACATTCATCCCGGTGAGAATGTAGGGATCGGCAGCGACGATACCCTGTTTGCTCTGGTTGACGGCCGCGTCAAGTTTGAGCGTATGGGTAAAGAGCGCAAGAAGGTTTCCGTTTACCCTGCAGAATAATTTGGCCAAAGACAAAGTCCCGGAGTGTAAACCCCGGGATTTGTTCTTGCAACGGATAACCGGCGGCCGGCGGGGGAAACTGCCGGTAGGACGGTTTTTATGATAGAAGCGAGGAACAAGATGTTTGTAGATAAAGCGAAAATTTCCATCAAGGCGGGGGACGGCGGCAACGGCGCGGTTTCCTTCCACCGGGAAAAGTTTGTGGCGGCGGGCGGCCCCGATGGCGGCGACGGCGGACGCGGGGGAGATGTGATCTTCCAGGCGGACACCAACATGAGCAGCCTGATCGGGTTCCGGTATAAGAAAAAATATGCCGCCGAAAACGGACAGAACGGCAGCGGCGCGCGGTGCAGCGGTAAAACCGGTGAGAGCCTGGTCATCAAGGTGCCGAAGGGTACCGTGGTGCGGGAGGCCGAGACCGGCCGGGTGCTGGCCGATCTTTCCGGAGATGAACCAGTGGTGGTAGCCCGCGGCGGCAAGGGCGGATGGGGCAATCAGCACTTTGCCACGGCGACCAGACAGATCCCGCGCTTTGCGCGGCCCGGCTACCCCGGTGAGCGCTACGATGTGGAATTGGAACTGAAGCTGCTGGCCGATGTGGGGCTGTGCGGCTTCCCTAATGTGGGCAAATCCACCCTGATCTCGGTGGTGAGCGCCGCCAAGCCGGAAATAGCGAATTACCACTTTACCACCCTGACCCCCGTGCTGGGTGTGGTGCGGGTGGACGGCGAGACCAGCTTTGTGATGGCGGATATCCCCGGACTCATCGAGGGCGCCAGCGAGGGGCTGGGACTGGGACATGAGTTTCTGCGGCATGTGGACCGCTGCCGGCTGATTGTGCATGTGGTGGATGTGAGCGGGATAGAGGGACGCGATCCCATCGAGGACTTTAAGACCATCAATACCGAGCTGCGGCGCTTTAACCCCGAGCTGGCGGAGCGCCCCATGCTGGTGGCCGGCAACAAGTGCGATATGGCCACTGAGGAGCAGATAGCGGCCTTCCGCGAGTATGTGGAGGGGGAGGGCTATCGCTTTTTCCCCATCAGCGCGGCGACAAGACAGGGCACCGAGGAGCTGGTGCAGGCCATTGCCGCGGAGTTGGCCAAGCTGCCGCCCATCGTGCGGTATGAGCCGGAGCCCATCACCGAGGAGGAGCGCCTGAAGGCCACCCGCCGCAACCAGTTCACCGTGGAAGTGGTGGACGGCGTGTATGTGGTGAAGGCCGACTGGTTGGCCAATGCGCTGACCGGTGTGAATATGGAGGACTACGAATCGCTGCAATACTTCCAGCGGGTGCTGATCCAGAGCGGGATCATCAAGAAGCTGGAGGAGATGGGCATACAGGAGGGGGATACCGTGAGTATCCTGGACTTTGAATTTGAGTATGTGAAGTGATGGCAATGAGCGGAAAATTTGACCCCAAAATGCTGAGTGCGCTGGACCTTGCCTTTGTGGGGGACGGGGTGTACGGCCTGCTGGTGCGGGAAATGCTGGCCCGGGATGGTAGCCGCCCGGTGGGCGAGCTGCACCGCATGGCGGTGGCCTATGTGAACGCCACGGCGCAGGCGGCGGCCTATGACCGCATTGCCCCGCTGCTGACCAAGCAGGAGCAGGCGGTATATCGCCGGGGCCGCAACGGTGGGGCCCATCCGCCAAAAAACGCCGACCCGGGCCACTATGCCAAGGCGACCGGGCTGGAGGCGCTTTTTGGTTACCTGTACCTGAATGGGTCGCAGGAGCGGGCACGGGAGCTTTTTGAGGCGATAACGGCCAACAAAGAGAACGCGAAACAGAACTGAAAACGGAGGACGGTGCGATGAAAAACCGGGAATGGCTGCGGCGGCTGCCGATGGATCTCCTGATGGATATAGTGGGCGGTTTGATCTACGCGGTGGGTCTGAACTGCTTTGCGAACCCCAATGATATTGCCCCCGGAGGGATGTCCGGTGTGGCGGTCATCCTCAATTACCTGTTTGAGATCCCGATGGGTATCACCATCTTCTGCGTCAATATCCCGCTGCTGCTGCTGGCATGGCGCTTTTTGGGACATGAATTTACGCTGCACAGCCTGAAGACCATCCTGGTATGGTCGGTACTGGTGGATGTGGTGGCCCCTTACCTGCCGGCCTATGCCGGGGATAAGATCCTGGCGGCGCTGTTTGGCGGTGTGTGCATCGGCATTGCGGTGGCGCTGGTGTTCCTGCGGGGTTCCACCACCGGCGGGACCGATATCGTGAGCCGGCTGCTGCAGCGGCGCTGGCCCTTTATGCCCATCGGCAAGACGATGATCGCGGTGGATGCGGTGATCGTGGTGGCTTCGATGGTGGTCTTTAAGAACATTGAGACCGGCCTGTACGCACTAATCGCCATTTATGTCAGCGGAAGCGTGATTGATACCATTATGGGCGGACAGAATACCGGACGCATGGTGCTGATCGTGAGTGATGAGCATACCGCTATTGCCAAGGGCATTATGGAGAAGATGGGGCGCGGTGCCACCCTGCTGAACGCCACCGGGGCATACAGCGGCGCGGAGCGCCATGTGGTGCTATGCGCGGTGCGTAACAATGAATACCCCCGCCTGCGGGAGCTGATACGGCAGTATGATCCCAAGGCATTCCTAATAACGACCAATGTGAACGAGGTGCTGGGCGAGGGATTTGCCTCGCTGAACGCCAAGAACCTGACCTGAACGACGGCGGAGAGGAAGACAAATGCGGATTCGATACAACCCGGAGGCGCGGCCGGAGCTGGCCGCGTGGGAATACTACATTGACGAGCCGGAAAAGCTGCGCGGTCACTGGGCGGAGCAATTTGCCCGGCGGCAGCCGATGGTGCTGGAGCTGGGCTGCGGCAAGGGAGGCTTTCTGGCGCAGATGGCCCCTGCTCACCCGGAGAAGAACTACATTGCGCTGGATGTGAAAAGCGAAATGCTGGTGCTGGCCAAGCGCAAGGCGGAGGAGGCCTATGCCGCGGCGGGCGTGCCGATGGATAACTTCTTGATGACGGCGGTGGATATTGAGCGGATCTTCCTCATCATGGATGAGACGGACCAATTTGATGAGGTGTATATCAACTTCTGTCCGCCTTGCCCCAAGTGCCGCCAGCACAAGCACCGTCTGACCCATCCGCGGCAGCTGGAGCGCTACCAAAAGCTGATGGCCCCGGGCGCGAGGCTCTACTTTAAGACCGATGACGACGACCTGTTTATGGCCTCATTGGGCTACCTGGAGGAGGCGGGCTGGGTGCTGGACTACCGCACCCACGACCTGCACCGGGAGGGCGCCCCGGCCGAAAGCCCCCGCACCGAGCATGAGGAGATGTTTGCCGGGCAGGGGATCCGCATCAAGTACCTGATAGCGCACCCGCCGGAAGAGAACCAATAAAAAGAACCCCTGAGAGCCGAGAATTTGGCTTCAGGGGGCTTTTTTGATGGGGGATCAGGCCGAGGGGTTCAGAGAACGCTCCAGCCAGATGGAGGCGATATTGAGCGCCTCGTACAGGCCGTTTTTTTCGGTCTTTTTGATCATTCGATCCTTGGGGGGCAGGGTCTCATCGGTGGAGAGGATCTGCACCAGCACCCGGTCGGCGGTTTTTTCCGCGTCGTCCTTGGTGGAAAGGATCTTGAGCATGGCAACACAGCTTTCTGCCGGGTTGCCGTAGTAGAGGGTATTGCCGCTGCGCACCAGCGGTTTGCCCTTATATTCCAGCATATTTTCCATGGGGGTGGCCTCCTTCTTAGTAGGGTGGGGAAAAAGGGCACTTAACGCTCCAGATAGCTGCGCAGCAGCACCTGCAGCAGCTCATCGCGATCGATGTGGCGGATGAGGGCGCGGGCGTTATTGTGGGTGGTGATATAGGTGGGGTCTTCGCTGAGGATATAGCCAACCAGCTGGTTGATGGGATTGTAGCCCTTTTCCAGCAGCGCCTCATATACGGTGGTCAGGGTTCTCTTCAGTTCCTTTTCCCGGTCTTCCTTGATGGAAAAAGAGATGGTGGGTTCGGTATTGGCCATATTGTCACTCTCCCTTCTGTGCAAAGCTGTGGGCGGCCCGGTGCTGCATAGGGTGCGCCCGCCGGATGGGCAGGCGGCCCTAAATGATGCACTAATACTATTGTAGCGTAAAGCGCCGGGGAATACAAGGAGAAAAAGCGCAAAGAAACGAGTTTTCTCCCTGTTTTATAAATTTTAGGCGCGCAGGGTGATGCCATACTGCGAGAGCGCCTTGAGCGCTTTTTCGATGGCCTTATCGCATTCCTCCACGGTGAGGGTGCGGTCGGCGGCACGCAGCACCAGGGAATAGGCGACGCTCTTTTTACCGGCAGGGACAGGGGCACCGCGGTAGACATCGAACAGCTTGATCTGCTCCAGAATATTGCCAACGGCACCGGTGATGGTCTTTTCGATGGCGGCAACGGGCAGGCTCTCATCGCAGATGACGGCCAGATCGCGGGTGGAGGCGGGGTAACGGGGCAGGGCGTGGTAGGTGGCCTCCGGCAGGCGGACAGCAAAGAGCAGGGCGATATCCAGCCGGGCGATCCAGGCGCGGCAGCCGATGCCGAAGTTCTCCAGCACGGTGGGGTGGACCTCACCGACCGAGCCGATCTCGACATCCCCAACGGTGAGGACGGCGAAGCGGCCGGGGTGATAGCTGGGATGGGTGGAAACGGCGGTGTAATCGGCGCGGGGCAGATTCAGCCGGCTGAGGAGGGATTCCACAGTGCCCTTGAGAGTGAAGAAGTCGGCTTCGCCGCCGTAGCAGCCTACCATAAGGACAGCCTTTTCCTCCGGCAGATCCTCGCCCTCACGGGGCAGGTACTCGCTGGAGATCTCGTAGAGCCAGGCTTCGGGATTGCGGTTATTGTAGTTGCGGGCCAGCGTATCCAGCATGCTGGGCAGCCCCGTGGTGCGCATGATGGAGGTATCCTCGCCGAGAGGATTGGTGATGACAACGGATTTGCGCATGGGATGATCGGCCGGCAGGCAGATCTTATCATACATTTTGGGGCTCATGAAGGAGTAGGTGACGATCTCATCGTAGCCCATGGCAATCATGGCGTTATTGATGCGGCGCTCGAAATCCTGCTCCGGCGTGACAATGGCCTCCGCCGAGCCGCGCAGGGCGGTGGTGGGGATCTTATCGTAGCCGTACATACGGGCTACTTCCTCGGCGATATCGGCCTTCTGCTCCAGATCAGCGCGGTAGCTGGGGACGATGCACTCATTGCCCACCACGGCGATCTCCAGGGGACGCAGCGATTCCACCATTTCCTCACGGGTGAGGGAGATGCCGAGGAAACGGTTCATCCAGTCGGCATCAAAGGGGACGCGGCGCAGGGCATGGTCGGCGTGGTCGATATCGATGACGCCGGAAACCACCTCACCGGCGCCCAGCTGCTCCACCAGCTCCAGGGCGCGCAGCAGGGCGCCTTCGCAGTTCATGGGGTCCAGACCTTTTTCAAAGCGGCCGGAGGATTCGGTGCGCATGCCCAGCTTTTTGGCGGTGAGGCGGACGCTGCTGCCCTTGAAGCAGGCGGATTCAAAGACGATGGTATTGGTGTCATTGTGGATGCCGCTGTATTCGCCGCCCATGACGCCCGCTACGGCACTGGGCTTTTCGGCATCGGCAATGACCAGCATCTCAGGGGAGAGCTCCCGCACGGTGCCATCCAGGGTGGTGATGGTCTCGCCGGGGGCGGCATTGCGTACCACGATCTGGCCGTCCTTGACATACTTGAGATCGAAGGCGTGCATGGGCTGGCCGTATTCCAGCATGACATAGTTGGTGATATCGACGATGTTATTGATGGGGCGGACACCGCAGGCGCGCAGGCGCTCCCGCAGCCAGCGGGGAGAGGACGCTACCTTGATATTGCGGACGACGGCCGCCATATAGCGCTGGCAGAGCTCGGTATTTTCCACCCGGACCTTCAGCAGGTCGTTTACATCGCCGCCGGCGCCCTGTACCACGGGGGTATGCAGATGCAGCGGCAGGCGGTAGGTTGCAGCGGTTTCCCGTGCCAGACCAATGATGGAAAGGCAATCGGGACGGTTGGAGGTGATCTCGAATTCCACGACGGTATCATTGAGGCCGATGGCGGTACGGATGTCCTCGCCGACGGCGCAGGCTTCCTGCAGGATGAAGATGCCGTCCTCGATAGCGTAGGGGAAATCGTGGGTGGTGAGCCCCAGCTCCTTGAGGGAGCAGAGCATACCGTTGGATTCCACGCCGCGCAGCTTGCCCTTGGTGATGGTGACGCCGCCGGGGAGGTGGGATTTGTGCAGGGCAGCGGGGACCAGATCGCCCACATGGACATTCTGGGCGCCGGTGACGATCTGTACTGGCTCCGATTTTCCGACATCCACCTGACAGATCCACATATGATCGCTATTGGGGTGGCGCTCCATTGCCAGCACCTTGCCGACTACAACATTTTCGATCTCGGCGCCCTCTACCTCATAGCCCTCTACCTTGGAGCCGGACATGGTAAGCGCTTCGCAAAAATCATGAATGGGTGTATCTACATGGACGAATTCATCCAGCCATCTCATAGAAAGATTCATAACTGTTACCCCTCCTTTCCCTTAAAACTGCTCCAGAAAACGGGTATCGTTTTCGTAGAACAGACGCATATCATCGACAGCAAAGCGGCGCATGACGATGCGCTCCAGGCCGATGCCGAACGCGAAGCCGCTGTACTTTTCGGGGTCCAGTCCGCAGCCGGCCAGCACCTTGGGGTGTACCATGCCGCAGCCCAGAATTTCGATCCAGCCTTCGCCCTTGCAGATGCGGCAGCCCTTGCCATGGCAGGCAAAGCACTGGACATCGACCTCGGCGGAGGGTTCGGTGAAGGGGAAGTGGTGCGGACGGAAGCGCACGACGGAATCTTCGCCGTACAGGCGCTTGATGACCGTTTCCAGGCAGCCCTTGAGGTCGCTCATGGTGATGCCCTCATCAACGACCAGGCCCTCGATCTGATGGAAGATGGGGGAGTGGGTGGCATCCACGGCATCGCTGCGGTACACACGGCCGGGGGCGATGATGCGGATGGGGGGCTTGCGCTGCTCCATGGTGCGGATCTGCACCGGGGAGGTCTGGGTGCGCAGCAGCACCTTATCGGTGATGTAGAAGGTATCCTGAGTATCGCGCGCCGGGTGATCGGGCGGCAGATTGAGCGCTTCAAAGTTGTAGTAATCCAGCTCTACTTCGGGGCCGGAGACGACATCGAAGCCCATGCCGAGGAAAATTTCCTTGATCTCATCCAAAACGAGATTGAGGGGATGGCGGTGGCCCTCCCGGACGGGTTTGCCGGGCAGGGTGACATCGATGGTCTCCATTTTGAGCTTCTGCTCGGCCATGGCGGCCTTGAGCGCGGCACCGCGGGCAGCCAGCTTTTCCTCGATGGCGGCGCGGACCTCATTGGCCATTTGGCCCATGACAGGGCGCTCCTCCGGGGAGAGCTGGCCCATCGTCTTGAGGATGGCGGTCAGCTCGCCTTTTTTGCCCAGGAGCTGTACCCGCGCTTCCTCCAGCGCGGTCAGATCCTCGGCATTTTGCAGCCGTTCCAGCGCGCGGGCGCGTATGGCTTCCAATGCGGATTTCATAGTGATCCCTCCATTTTGATAATAATAGCTTTTTGGCGGGCGGATAAAAAAAGACCTCGTCCCGCGACAGGGACGAAGCCGCAAATGCTCCGTGGTACCACCCAGCTTTGCGCCCATGGGGACGCACACTTTACGGCCCGGTAACGAGGGCCATTCCGTCGCTGCCTACTGCTCGAACTGAATCGGGTTCAGCGGCGCTGCTCCCCGGGGAACTTCCCGCATTTTTTCCTGCGCGCTCTCCCAGCCGATGGAGCGCTTCTCTGTGCCAGAAAAAGATGGGTACTTTACCGGTTCACGGCATTTTTACGCATCTATTTTACCACGGCAAAGGGGCTTTTGCAAGGGGGAGTTTTGTGGTATCATAAAGGAAAACGAGCGGGGGAGGACCCAAAATGAGAGTGCGAAACGGTGCGGATATTGTGGCGGTGGAGCGAATAGAGAAAAGCATGAAGCGGCCGGGCTTTATGGCGCGGTGTTTTTCGCCGGAGGAGCAGGAGTACATCTGCCGCAAGGCATGCCCTGCTGAAACCGCGGCGGCGCTGTGGGCGGCCAAGGAGGCCTTTGGTAAGGCGATGGGCGTGGGGCTGAGCGGCTGGGCCATGCCGGAGGCGGCGGTGGCCTATGGAGAGACCGGCGCGCCGTATTTTACCCTGAGCGGCGAGGCGGAAAAGCTGGCCGAGGGCTGGCAGCTGGCGCTTTCCCTGAGCCACGATGGCGGGTATGCCATAGCGATGGTGACAGCCTGCCGCGCGGATTGACGGTTACACCACCCATACACCACCCCCGGAGCAATTTCCGGGGGCTATTTTTGTAATTAAGTGTAAATATTACAATTTGGTAACGGTACAATTTTCTATTTTGCATATTATGTGGATCAATTTGGGCCATATTGGGCGTAAAATAGAGTAAAAACATTGTGATTTGTTGTTTGGCTGGTCGGAGAAAGGGACTTATCGAAGGCCAAAAGAATGCACCATTTACACCACTTTTTACACACAAATTTGGGGGTGGGTGGTGTAGGAAAGGCGATTGAAAAGCCCTTGATTAAGCGGGTTTGCGGCCTTTCGCTTAATTATAGGAGGAAATCACAATGAAAAAAGTACTCGCACTGGTACTGGCTGTCATCATGGTTTGCACCATGGCTATGGCTGTTACTGTACCCAATGTTGACATTGCTAATGCTACTCTTGGCACCACCTCTGATAAGTATGGTACTGTTACTCTGAATGCCTCTAACATTGATAAAGAGGGTTATGCCTATGTTGACCTGGGCACCACCATCTTCTCTCTGCTGAAGGGCAGCACTGCTACCACCAGCGATATTACCGCTAAGACCTTTAAGATCACAGTTACCGCTACCCCTGCTGTAACTGTTGCTTATGGTGAGAATGGCGGCGCTTATCTCAGAATTCTTGCTGCTGATAAGCCCCTCGATGGCAAAGTTGAGTATTCCATCAGCTCTGTAAAGGTTGAGAAGATTGGTGCTGGCACCAACTATGCCACTATCGTAGCTGACAAGGGCGTTCTGGTTATGGATACCGTTGTTCTCAATGGTAATACTGTTTACAGTGTTTCCAAGGAAATCGGTGATGCTTCTAACTACAAAGTTGAGCTGAATGGTCAAGCTATCCCCGCTGCTTGGGATGTGGGTTATCCGACCAGTCCTGTCGCTGATGCTGGTACCCTCGTTGCTGGCTGGAACAAGGCTTCTGAGAAGGCTACTGTTATTGTTCCTTCTACTGGCGCTCTGTGCTATGATGGCGACAAGTTTGACTGTGGCAAGATCACTATGGCTAAGGACGCTACCGTTAAGATGAGCGCTTATGCTGATACTGACGCTGTTTGGACCAAGGCTAAGAATACCGCTACTGACGCTATTGCCAAGGCTGCTACTAAGCAGAAGCTGGTCAACGAGACTCCCGTATTTGATGGTGGCATTGTTCTGACTGAAGCTACCACCTTTACTCTGGCCTATGGTGACAATGTTAACCTGTATACCCTTAACAAAGACGGTACCCTGTCTGCTTCCGCTTTCAAGTTTGTTGACGGTAAGGGCTGGCAGTTGACCGCCAAGGAAATGCCCATCACCGTAGTTACCAACGCTAAGATGACTACTGTTGCTGGCACCACCACCGAGACCGGCACCACCACCAACCCCGGCACCGGCGCTAACGATGTAGTTGGCGTAGCTGCTGCTCTGGCTGTTGTTGCTCTGGTTTCCGGCGCTGCCATCTCCCTGAAGAAATAAGTCAAGCTACCGCTTGCTTAATTCTCATTGAGACAACAAAACACCCCCCGGTTTCTCCAGCCGGGGGGCTTTGTTATTGCGCCGGGGGGCGGGATGTGGTATCATATCCATAGAAAATAAAAAGGAGCCGACTATGGATTACAAGCAGAAATTCATCGAGTATTATCAGGCCAACATCCACCGGGAGGGCGCCGACCGCCTGCTGGAATGGCTGCAAACCACCGATTTTTTCACCGCGCCGGCCAGCACCCGCTATCACTGCGCCTGCCCCAGCGGCTTGGTGCAGCACAGCGTTAATGTCTACGAGGTGATGATGGAAAAGCACTTCGACCCCGAAACCGATAGCGCCGAAAGCTTTGCGCTGTGCGCCCTGCTGCATGATGTGTGCAAGGCACAATTCTACAAAATAAGCACCCGCAATGTGAAGAATGAAAAAACCGGCCAGTGGGAAAAGGTGCCCTACTACACCATCGAGGACGCGTTCCCCTACGGCCACGGTGAAAAAAGCGTGTTCCTCATCGAGCGCTTTGTGCGACTGAAGCCGGCCGAAGCCACGGCGATCCGCTGGCACATGGGTGGCTTTGATGACGCTGCACGGGGCGGGAATTTTTCCATAAGCGTGGCCTACGATAAATACCCCATCGCCGTCAAGCTGCATCTGGCCGACCTGGAAGCCACCTACCTGCGGGAGAAGGAAACCAGCGCCGTAAACTACTAAATAGCCCATACACCACCCCCGGAGCATTCTCCGGGGGCTATTTTTGTAATTAAGTGTAAATATTACATTTTGGTAACGGTACAATTTTCTATTTTGCATATTATGTGGATTAATTTAGGCCATATTGGGCGTAAAATAGGGTAAAAACATTGTGATTTGTGATTTGCGGGGGTGGTGAGATGGACTTATCGAAGGCCAAAAGACCACCCCATTTACACCACTTTTTACACACAAATTTGGGGGTGGGTGGTGTAGGAATAGTGGCTGAAAAGCCCTTGATTAAGCGGATTTGCGGCCTTTCGCTTAATTATAGGAGGAAATCACAATGAAAAAAGTACTCGCACTGGTACTGGCTGTCATCATGGTTTGCACCATGGCGTTTGCCGTGACCATCACTGGCAACAAGACTATCGTTGCTGGCTCCAGCTCTGATGAGTTTGCTGGTGTTACCGTTACCGCGCTGACCCCCGGTGAGTCCATTATCTTCACTGTTAAAGATCTGTTCGGCACCAACTATTATACTGTTGACTCTAACACCGTTGCCGGTGGCAAGAAGTTTGTTCCCGCTAACAACAAGGTTAATGTTAACTTCTATGCTGGTAAGAGCCTCATCACCGAGGGTTGGCAGATGATTGATCCCGATGGCGAAGAAGTTGCCGACAACTATCAGTATGTCATCACCGTTAAAGAGGATCTCACCAAGGCGCTGGATAGCAAGGTTGATCTTGTAATCAAGAGCATCTCCGTAAAGGCTACTGGCAAGAATGCTGTTGATGTTGCTAAGGCTGTTTCCGGCAAGAACTATACCACTCTCACTGTTGATAGCACTGAGACCCCCATGGTATTCGATGTTGGTTATGCCAAGGATGAGCTGACCATCAATGGTAATGGCACTGTTGCACTGGAAGAAGTTGCACTGAACACCATCTATACCATCAAGGCTGGCAAGGACAGCAAGGATAAGGATGTTACCACCGGTAAGTGGACTGATGGCACTCGTACTCTGACTGTCACCGCTAATGGTACCCTCATCAAGAAGGACCTCGCCTATGTTGGCACTTATGTAGAAGGCACTGTACTGAAGGATGTTAAGGCTGAGAAGATTATGTTCAATAGCCGCAACCAGTATTCCGTTACCATGACCTCTTTTGTTGAGAATGCTAAGGCTTCCTACAATGCCTATGCTATCAAGGGCGATGGCTCTGTTACCAAGCTGGCTGCTACCCTGGATGATGGCGTTCTGACCTTCACCATGCCCGCTTTCAGCTATGTTGTAGTTGTTGATGGCACTCTGGCCACCACTGCTACCGAGCCCACTACCCCCGGCACCACCAACCCCGGCACCGGCGCTAACGATGTTGTTGGCGTAGCTGCTGCTCTGGCTGTTGTTGCTCTGGTTTCCGGCGCTGCCATCTCCCTGAAGAAATAAGTTAGTCCCACGCTTGCTTATATCTCCTAAGAGATAAAACCACAAAACACCCCCCGGTTTCTCCAGCCGGGGGGCTTTCTTTTGGCCGCACCAAATTCTCCCCATGGGCATAGGATGCACCGGGCAGGCGGTATAATTTGCCCGCAGAGCGCCAAAACTAAGGATGAAACCAAAGCCCGGGGGAGTGATAAATGTGACCATCAAGCGCGGCGATATCTACTACGCCGATTTGAGTCCGGTGGTGGGCAGCGAGCAGGGCGGGGTGCGTCCGGTACTCATTGTGCAAAATGATGTAGGCAATCGATATAGCCCCACCGTCATTGCGGCAGCCATCACCAGCCAACACGATAAGGCCAACCTGCCCACGCACATCCAGGTGCAAGGCAACGCCAGCGGCCTTACGCGGGATTCCATTGTTCTGCTGGAGCAGATCCGCACGATTGATAAAAAGCGGCTGAAGGAGCGCATGGGCCGGCTGGATGACACCAGCATGGCGGAGATCGACACGGCGCTATCTATCAGCTTTGGCTTGGGGCGGGGCGGCACTACATAGTGTGCCCACCTGCGGCAAAGAAAGACAAGCAAAGCCCCCCGGCTGGAGAAACCGGGGGGTGTTTTTGGTTTATCTCTTAGGAGATTTAAGCAAGCGGTAGCTTATCTTATTTCTTCAGGGAGATGGCAGCGCCGGAAACCAGAGCAACAACAGCCAGGGCAGCAGCTACGCCAACAATGTCGTTAGCGCCGGTGCCGGGGTTGGTGGTGGTGCCGGTCTCGGTGGAGGTGGTGGTAGCAGTCACGGTCATGGTGTCAGTGGTGACGATGACAGTGGACAGAGCGGGAACGCTGAAAGTCAGAACGCCGTTGTTCAGAGTAGCAGCGATAGAAGCAACCTTGCCGTCCATGCCCTTAGCATATACTTTGTACAGCTTGGCAGCGTTAACATCGGTCTGCTCCAGAACGCCAGTCATAGCCATATTATAGGCGTTCTCGATCTTAGCCTTAACATTACTAGCTTCATAACCAGCATCAGTAGTAGCAAAATCAACGGTATCATTGGCAACATAAATGCTAGCGCCCTTGTTCAGATTGGCTTTCGCATAGATACCAGGATTACCAGCGATAGTGGTGGTGCCAGGAACCTTCAGAGTAGCAGACTCCAACTGAGTTCCATCGTCCTTGGTAATGGAAGCAACCTTGTTGATCTTAGTAGCAGTAGCATTGGCGGTAGCACCAGCAGTAGTGGCAGTTACATTCCAATCAACAACTTCATAACCAATATCATACTTTACAACAGAGTTAGTAGCCTCATTGGCAGCGAACAGGGTCTGGGGCTCCCAGCCGGTTGCGTTCAGAGTAATCTTGGAAATGGAGAAGTCATAAGACTTACCGTCAGCGGTGCGAGTAAAATCGTTCTTCAAGACGATCTGGTACTGATAGCCCTTCTCATCGGAAGTGCCCTTTACCAGACCGTTATCAGCAGTGACGGTGGTGGGATCGTTTACCTTAACCCAGCCCGCAGATGCAACGAGGTCAGAACCAGCTGCATATTCAACAGTGATAACATTCTTGGCAGGATCAAATTTACCATCTTTGCAGTAAACATGAGTACCTTCAGGGATGATGACAAAGAAGTTGGTGCCACCAGCTTTTACGGTATAGGTATTTGCGGGAGTAGTAGCAGCAGTGCCACCGCTAACATCAATACCAACAGCCATAGCCATGGTGCAAACCATGGCTATGGCTGTTTCTGTTGGCACCGCTACCGGTTATGTGCCTTCTACCACTCCCGCTTCCAATGCTGTTAGAATGAGCTATGTTTATCCCGGCTATTCTCTGGTATTTAGCTCCACCGAGCTGAATGCTGCCGGCATCACCAAGGCTTCCGATTATAAGGTTGAGGTTACCTTTGCTAAAGGCGCTGAGCTGATCGCTTCCCAGGGTTGGGTTGAGACCTCCAAGGGCGTATTTGTTTATGCTATCAACACCAAGACCAATGCTACCGCTGTTCAGGATGATGCTGCTGATATCGTCATCTCTGCTATTAAGGTAACCAAGCTTGGCCAGAAGGCTCCCGTCCTCGATGCTAAATACACCTCCAAGAATGCTGCCAAGGAAGTAACCTACGCTTATGCTGCCGTTGCTTACGGCGAGGTTCCCGCAAATATTGCTTCCGGTCTCGGCTTTGAGAAACTGGATGACACCACCACCGTTGAAGGCACTGTCAACAAGTTTGCTTTCGCTTGGGACTATGGTTATGCTCACCAAGACCTGACCATTACTGATGGCATGACTCTTCCCACCGTTTATGAGAACACCATCTACACCATCAAGAAGGGCGATGTTACCTCCGCTGATGTTGTTACCAAGGACGCTACCAATGGTGTTGAGTTCGTTTACAACCTGAAGGTTGGCGAGAAGGTTTCTTTCGTTAAGCTCGGTACCCTGACTGGCCTGTCTGCTGATGCTACCAAGGCTCTGAACGATAACGCTGATGCCAAGGACGCCAAGTATGCTGCTGTTGCCGCTCTCGAGGGCGCTTTCGTTCCCGCTGAAAAGCCCGTTACCATCTATGTTGATGGCCAGAAGGACGGCGCTGCTCTGTATCTCGTTGATGCCAAGGGCGCTGTTAAGGATCTGGGTGCCAAGTTTGATGCTAACAAGGTTCTGACCGCTTCTGCGAAGCTGAATGGCGTTGTTATCCTCTCCGACAAGGCTCTGACTACTGCTGCTACCACCGAGCCCGGCACCACCACCAACCCCGGCACCGGCGCTAACGATGTAGTTGGCGTAGCTGCTGCTCTGGCTGTTGTTGCTCTGGTTTCCGGCGCTGCCATCTCCCTGAAGAAATAAGACAGTCTATTGACTGCTTAAATCTCCTAAGAGATAAACCAAATACCCCCCGGTTTCTCCAGCCGGGGGGCTTTCTTTTGGCCAAAACTGCCCATACTATCCGCATATCATCATTTTTAGAGGTGTTGCGTTTGGAGGGCCATGGCCGCATTGCACGCATCGATGAGCTGCGGGGAGCACTCATCCTGCTGGTGCTCATTTACCATTTACTGTACGATATCACCCTGTTTTTTCCGGCGACTGCGCCCCGTCTGTGGCTGCTGGGGGATGCCATACGGCCGCTGCGTGCGGTGGTGCCTGGGCTGTTTATTCTGCTGTGCGGGATGTGCACCCACCTAAGCCGCAACAACATGCGGCGGGGGCTGTGGTGCGCTCTTTTTGCCGGGGGGATCCGCCTCGTCAGCGGCATTGTGAGCCCGGCGTGCCCCATCCGCTTCGGTATCCTGCACCTGCTGGCGCTGTGCCTGCTGCTGTGGTGTGCGCTGCACCGTCCGCTTGCGCAGATGCATCTGCCGCCCTGGGCGGCGATGGTGGGCGGGGGACTGCTGTTTGCCCTCACCTACCGGCTGGAGCAGGGCTATTTTGCCGGGATGCCCCTGCCGGCGGCCCTGTGGGACCGTGAGTGGCTGCTGTGGCTGGGGCTGCCGTGCCGTCGGCTGCTCTCGGCGGATTATTTTCCGCTGCTGCCGTGGGGCGGGTTGTTCTGGGCCGGGTGCGGGCTGGGCCAGTGGCTGCTCACGCCGCCGTATATTGACCGCCTGCGGCAAAGCCGCTCCCCGGGGATGGCCCGGCTGGGACGGCACACGCTGGCACTGTATTTGTGCCATCAGCCGGTGTGGTTTGCGGGGCTGTGGCTGCTGCGCGCGGTGCATGGGTAAATTGTAATAGAGCCAAAAGAAAGCCCCCCGGCTGGAGAAACCGGGGGGTGATTTGGTTTATCTCAGAGAGAATCGGATAGTCAGCCTATCTTATTTCTTCAGGGAGATGGCAGCGCCGGAAACCAGAGCAACAACAGCCAGAGCAGCAGCTACGCCAACTACATCGTTAGCGCCGGTGCCGGGGTTGGTGGTGGTGCCGGTGGTGCCGGTGGTGGTGCCAGAGATGCTGGAAACATTCTTCAGGGCACCGTTGTAAAGAACAACAGCACTATAGGCGGGAACTTTAGCAGTTGCAACACCATCGTTAACAGTTACAGCAGCCTTAGCAACGGAACCATCGATGCTGACAACATAAATGTTGTACTTGTTGCTCCAATCAGTGATGGTAGCGGTACCAACCAAGTTGGTGTCGTTAACAGCCTGAGCGAGATTGAGGGTGCTATCATAGCCATACTTGGTCTCCCAAGCAGAGGTCATGAAGCTGCCAGTGTAGTTCTTGCGCAGAACCTTGGTGCCAGCGGTAGCCTTGAAAGCAACGCCATACTTGCTGGCAGCATCCTGCAGAACCCAAGTGTTTTCGGTTACGGGCTTGCCTTCAGCATCGGTGTTAGCAACCAGAGTGGTGAGAACGCCGACAGAGAACTTGGCATTGAAACCGGTGATAACAGTGGGCTTGGTGGTGTCGTCGAGCAGCAGTTCGCCAGTAGTCAGACCGTAGTCCATCTCATACTTAGCGGGGTTAGTGCCCTTGCCATCAAAGACATAGGTCTGCTCCAGCTTGCCGGTAGCCTTGAAGGTAACCTTGGTGATGGAGAAGTCATAAGCCTTGCCATCATAGGTAGCAGTTTCGCTATCCTTCATGGTGATCTGATACTGCCAAGAAGCAGCATCAGTTTTATCGGCAGCAACCTGAACCCAACCAGCAGATTTAACGAGGTCAGCGCCCTTACCATAGGTAATGCCAACCTTGTTGTTCTCCGGAACAAAATTATTGTTGGAGTCCTTATACCAACCGGGAGTGCCAGCGAGATCGGTCAGGGTGAAGTAGAGAACGGTGCCGGGAACCAACTGAGAATAGGTGCCGGGAGCGCTAGTGTAAGGATCATCACCGTTGGTATTAACAGTGATAGCCATAGCCATGGTGCAAACCATGATGACAGCCAGTACCAGTGCGAGTACTTTTTTCATTGTGATTTCCTCCTATAATTAAGCGAAAGGCCGCAAACCCGCTTAATCAAGGGCTTTTCAATCGCCTTTCCTACACCACCCACCCCCAAATTTGTGTGTAAAAAGTGGTGTAAATGGGGTGCTTATTTGGTTTAGAACAGGCCACGCTCGCCACCCATGAAAACCACAAATCACAATGTTTTTACCTCTATTATCGTCCAATAATGCCCTTATTTCACCAGTTAATATGTAAAATGGATAATGCTGTCGTTACCAATTTGTAACCTTTCCATTTTTGTGCAAAAGTAATACACCATCGAGTGGTGTAAGTGGATTTTGCTGCGCTGAGGGGAACGCATAGAGGACATTTTTGCAAAAAGTTCACGGATATTCAGTTGCGATTTCCTGCCGGGAGGATTATACTATATTCATATACCCGCAGGGGAGGAATCACTATGGATTACAAGCGCTGCTGGGCGGCCGTTGATTTGGCCGCTCTTTCTCACAACTACCACTGCATCCGCCGGTTTCTCAGCCCCGGCTGCCGTTATTTGGCCATAGTAAAGGCCGATGGCTACGGCCATGGCGCGGCCACAGTGGCGGGCCAATTGCAAAAGGACGGTGCCGATTGGTTCGGTGTGGCTACGATGGAGGAGGCGCTTGATCTGCGCCGACAGGGCATCTACCGGCCCATTTTGGTGCTGGGCTACACCGATCCCGCCGCGGCCCCTATTTTGGCCAGCAATACCATCACGCAAACGCTGTTCAGCGAGGAATACGCCCTGCAATTGGCGGCGGAGGCCGCCAAAGCCGGCTGTGTGGTGGATTGTCATGTGAAGATCGATACCGGCATGAGCCGCCTGGGCTTTGATGCCGAAAACGAGAATGCCGTGCTGATGGTGGAAAAACTGGCGCAGAGCGGCAGCCTGCGCATCACCGGCATCTTTACCCACTTTGCTGTGGCAGATGAGGACACCGCAGTGAGCATGGCGTTTACCGAGCGGCAGTTTACCCTCTTTATGGAGGTGTGCAACCGCCTGCAGGCCGATGGCGTGAATGTGGGGCTGCGCCACTGCTGCAATTCCGCCGGCACACTGCTGCACCCGGCCTATCATTTGGATATGTGCCGCCTGGGCCTTTCGCAGTACGGCCTGGACCCCGATCCCTGCATGAAGGCCCTGCTGGATGTCCGCCCGGCCATGTCGCTGTATACAGTGGTTTCCATGGTCAAGGAAATTCCCGCCGGGGCCACGGTGAGTTATGGCCGCCAGTACACCGCTCCCACCCCGCGCCGCATTGCCACGGTGGCCATTGGCTATGCCGATGGTTACCCCCGCTCCTTGAGCAACCGTGCCGAGATGCTGCTGCACGGCAAGCGTGCCCCGGTCATCGGCCGGGTGTGCATGGATCAGCTGATGCTGGATGTCACCGATATCCCGGAGGCCCGTATGGGGGATATCGCGGTGGTAGCCGGCAGCGAGGGCGGTGAAAGCGTCACCTTTGACGATATGGCGCGCTGGGCCGGTACCATCAATTACGAGATCATCTGCGGCATCTCCAAGCGTGTGCCGCGTGTGATAACCGAATAACCAAGCATAAAGAAAGCCCCCCGGCTGGAGAAACCGGGGGGTGATTTGGTTTATCTCTTAGGAGATTTAAGCAAGCGGTAGCTTAACTTATTTCTTCAGGGAGATGGCAGCGCCGGAAACCAGAGCAACAACAGCCAGAGCAGCAGCTACGCCAACTACATCGTTAGCGCCGGTGCCGGGGTTGGTGGTGGTGCCGGTGGTGCCAGTAGCAGTCAGAGCGCCATCAGTAACAATGACAGGGCCAGTGACAACAGCAGTAGCGGTCAGGATGCCATTGGAATCAAACTTAGCACCCAGGTCCTTAACGGAACCGTCAGCGTTAACAACATACATCTTAGCGCCTTCAGGAGCCTTCTCAACAGTCAGCTTAACAGCAGCATTGGGGACAACACCTTCGAGGGTGGCAATAATGTTAACTTCCTTGGCGATAACATTCTTGTCAAGAGTCTTCATAGCGGTGGAGCCAGTCTCAGGCATCTCAACCTCATAGAAGAACAGCTTCTCGCCAGCTTTCAGGGTACGAGCAGCAACAATCTTCAAAGTGTCATTCGCTTCAAGAGACCAATCAACAGTGCTATAATACTTACCGCTGATAGCATCGCTCTTCTCAATAGTAACGATGGTGTTGGGGGCATTGTAGGTGGTGGTATCATCTTTGCCCGCAACCTTAAGGGTAGCAGCAGTGTAGCCATAATCGAAGCACATATAAGCGATAGCGGAGGTGTTAGCCTTCAGCATATCAAGAGAAAAATAGTTGCCAGCAATAGCCTTATCGTTAGCCAGAACAGCTTCGCCCTTGGTCTGAGCGGAATAACCGGTCTTACCATCGGAAGCGGTACCAACATACTTGAGGTTCAAAGCAGCAGCAGAGCGTCCATAGCTGGTAACCTTGATGGACTTGATGATGATGTCCGCAATGTTATCCAGAGCAGCAGTCTCGCTGGCCTTGGTGTTTACGAGATAGTAATAATCAGTAACGCCTTTGATGGTAGCCTTAACCCAACCCTGGGAAGCAACCAGCTCAGCGCCTTTCTCGAAGGTGATAGCAACAGTGTTCTTTGCAGGAACGAAGTTACCGTCATCATCTACATAGGGATCGTTGCTATCGGCCAGATTCAGCTCTTCACGGGTGAAGTAGATGGAATCGCCAGGATGAACAACATTGAAAGCGTTCTCAACAGAAGAAGTGGAACCGGTATCAGGAACTACGGTGCTAACATCAACAGCCATAGCCATGGTGCAAACCATGATGACAGCCAGTACCAGTGCGAGTACT
>ENA-UOOA01000693-UOOA01000693.1-human-gut-metagenome-genome-assembly--contig:-P61old-NODE-693-length-64428-cov-81.797368_pt1 | contig 64428 bp, 64 predicted proteins | sample MGYA00242467_ERZ724014 | MGnify/ENA metagenome assembly ERZ724014 | reverse complement strand
TATGCTGTAAAACATAAATTTTTATACCGACTCTGGTTGTCAGTGGGTTAGAAACGTCCAAAAATTCCAGAAAACATCGGGGATATATGGCTTCGGAAACGGGATCAGGATGTTTTCATGGAAAATCCATATCTTTACATTCCGAATATAACAAAGAAAGGGTATGAATTTACGAATGAATTTTATCGGATCTATCGTCTTTTTATTCTGTTCGGCTTGTAGCGGACGTGATTTGCAAACGCCCGATTGCCGATTTTACAGCGAATCGGATAGTATCCGGATCGAATCCTTATTATATGACAGCCGGCATTTCGTGCCAAGCGAAACGAACCCGATGCAACAGTTCTTCGGAGAATCTCTGATCGGGACACCTTATGTTGCGCATACATTGGAATATCCGGAAGAGAAACTGGTGATCGATCTTTCCCGGCTGGACTGCATGACCTTTGTCGAGAATGTATTGGCTCTGACCCAAACAGCCAAAGGTGAAGATTTGTCGTGGCAACAGTTCGCCCGCAAGTTACAACAGATCAGATACCGGGAAGGACATGCCGACGGATACGCATCACGCCTGCACTACTCTACCGATTGGATTGCTCGAAACTCCGCACGCGGATTTATCCGGGATATTACGGCTTCGATCGTACACGACTCGATCGACGTTTCTCTTTACTTCATGAGCAACCATGCCGAAAAATATCAGGCTTTGTCTCAAAATCGGGAAGAGGTAGAACGGATCAAAGCGGTAGAATCGAAATACCAGAACTATCGGGTGCCTTATATACCGAAAGAAAAATTGAACGAGGAGATCATGTCCAAAATTCCCGCCGGCGCGATCATAGCCATCACGACCTCGGTCGCCGGTCTGGACATCGCCCACTTAGGCATCGCCTGCCGTATCGACGGGGAGTTACATCTGCTTCATGCCTCTCTCGGGAAAAAGCAAGTAGTAATAGAACCTGTCACCCTCGACAAACAGTTGGCACGCTACAAATCCCAAACAGGAATACGGGTTTTAGAAATACTATAAGCCTCGTCCCGTTTTGTTCGCCCCCCCTCCTCTTCTTATAGCGAGATAAAAAGGTGCATAGGAACAAAGCCATTTGTTCCGGCTATGACGGAGCAAGAAACAAGAAAGGAGATAAAGACGGTGTATCATAATGTCCGACCCGCTGCGTTCCATAGGAATTCGGGCGAAACCGTTTACGTCAGCAAACACCTGTCGTACTCATTCTGCGCCCTGCATTTCAAACTTTTAGTTTGCAACACACGCTGCGCCTCGGCATAATCCGTTCAAGTTTCTCTTGACGGCTTCTGCTCTCGGCTTGCAGTTTATTTTAAACTTTCTGACATATAGAAAAGGGTTGCATCGAAATTTCCATTTCAACACAACCCCTTCCGGGAGAGAGCCCTGATAGGCTACTCTGTCGCCTTGCACAATAATTTATATCCGTATTGTGCGCTTTGACCCAATTCTTCTTCGATCCGTAACAACTGATTGTATTTCGCCATACGATCGGAACGGCTCAACGATCCGGTCTTGATCTGTCCGGCATTGGTTGCCACTGCGATATCCGCAATCGTAGCATCTTCCGTTTCGCCGGAACGATGAGAAATCACCGCCGTATAACCATTGCGCTGCGCCATTTGTACGGCACGTAAAGTTTCGGTCAATGTTCCGATCTGGTTTACCTTTACCAATATGGAATTCCCGCAGCCGAGCAAAATACCTTTCGACAGATAATCGACGTTCGTGACAAACAGGTCATCTCCAACCAACTGACAACGGTCGCCGATCAGATCGGTCAATAAACGCCAGCCGTCCCAGTCGTCCTCGCTCATGCCGTCTTCGATCGAATCGATCGGATAACGCACTACCAAGTCCTGCAAATATTCCGCTTGCTCTTGTGTCGTACGCCGTTTGCCCGACTTGCCTTCGAAATGAGAATAATCGTATATGCCGTCGTCATAGAATTCGGAAGATGCACAATCCAGACCGATCGTCACATCGCGTCCGGGCATGTATCCGGCTTGTGAAATCGCCTGCATGATCACTTCGAGCGCCGCTTCCGTACCGGGCAATGCAGGTGCGAACCCGCCTTCATCGCCGACCGCCGTACTTAATCCTTTTTTATGCAACACATCTTTCAAGGCATGGAATACTTCCGCGCCCATACGCAAACCCTCGCGGAACGAACAGGCTCCGATTGGACGTATCATAAACTCCTGAAAGGCAATCGGCGCATCGGAATGGGAACCGCCGTTGATGATATTCATCATCGGTACGGGAAGTACGTAGCTATCGACACCCCCTATATATTTATAGAGAGGCAAATCGAGATAAGCCGCCGCAGCTTTGGCTACTGCCAAAGAAACGCCCAATATGGCATTGGCTCCCAATTTGGATTTGTTCACGGTTCCATCCAATTCCACCAAAGCCCGGTCTATGGCAATCTGGTCCAACGCATTTGCACCCTTCAAAGCCCCGGCAATCTTCTTATTGACATGCTCCACAGCGGTTAAAACGCCTTTACCGCCATACCGTTTCTTATCCCGGTCACGCAATTCAAGAGCTTCATGGCTACCGGTAGATGCCCCCGAAGGCACCGCAGCCCGACCTTGAACGCCCGATTCCAAAACAACATCTACCTCTACTGTCGGATTTCCTCTCGAATCGAGAATCTCCCGCGCAACAATTTTATCGATCTTCATATCGTCTTCTGTTTTTACATCTACAACAACGGATAGAAAAGGATTGTTCGTACCGAATATTCCCTGTCGTTCCGCGAACAGATGATTGTTTCCATAAAGGTAAAACAAAAAGAGGGAGTTCCGTAAGGAATCCCTCTTTTTATGACTGAGATGAATCGTCGATTATTCTGCTGCGGGAGCCTCAGCTGCCGGAGTTTCAGCAACAGGAGCTTCTGCGGGAGCAGCCGATTTTTTCGAACGGCGAGTTCTCGTCGCTTTCTTAGCGGCTTTCTCTTTCAGCATGTTTTCGTTGTAATCAACCAATTCGATAAAGCAAGTTTTTGCGTTATCACCCAAACGGTTACCGGTTTTCAGGATACGGGTATATCCTCCGGGGCGATCGGCGATCTTTACGGAGATTTCTTTGAACAACTCCGTAACCGCCTGTTTGTTTTGCAAATAGCTGAACACTACTCTTCGAGAGTTGGTAGTGTCTTCTTTTGCACGGTTGATCAGGGGTTCAACGTATACTCTCAATGCTTTCGCTTTTGCCAACGTAGTGAAGATTCTTTTGTGAAGAATCAAAGAAGAAGCCATATTGGACAACAAGGCGTCGCGGTGAGATTTCGTACGTCCTAAATGATTGAATTTCTTATTGTGTCTCATCGTTTTACTCTTTATCTAATTTATACTTCGAGATATCCATTCCGAACGAGAGGTTCAGATTAGCGAGCAGTTCGTCAAGCTCGGTAAGAGATTTCTTACCGAAGTTGCGGAACTTCAACAAATCGGTTTTGTTGAATACCACCAATTCGCCCAACGTTTCTACATCGGCAGATTTCAAGCAGTTAAGAGCGCGAACCGAAAGATCCATATCAACGAGTTTCGTTTTCAGCAATTGACGCATGTGCAATACTTCTTCATCGAATTCTTCGTTGCCATCGACATCAGTCGTTTCGAGCGTGATCTTCTCATCTGAGAACAACATGAAATGATGGATAAGAATCTTGGCAGCCTCTTTCAAAGCCTCTTTCGGATGGATGGATCCATCGGTTTTAATTTCTAATAACAGTTTGTCGTAGTCCGTTTTCTGTTCTACGCGGAAAGGTTCCACTGCATATTTCACGTTCACAATCGGCGTGTAAATAGAGTCGATAGGAATTACGTTCACATCATCGGCAGGGTTACGGTTCTCATCGGCGGGAACATAACCGCGACCTTTGTTGATGGAAATTTCTATCTGGAAACTTGCGCTTGAATCCAAATGGCATATAACCAACTCGGGATTCAAAACTTCGAAACCGGTCAAAGATTTACCGATATCGCCAGCCTTGAACACTTCCGAATTGCCCGATACCGCGATGGTTACTTTCTCAGTCTCGATTTCTTCTACCACTTGTTTGAAACGAACCTTCTTCAAATTCAGAATGATATTCGTCACATCCTCGATCACGCCGGGGACGGTAGAAAACTCATGTTTCACCCCATCGATGCGAATCGATGTAATTGCAAAGCCTTCGAGTGCAGAAAGCAGGATACGGCGCAGAGCGTTACCGATCGTAACGCCATAACCGGGCTCCAATGGACGGAATTCAAACTTTCCGAAGAAATTGTCCGCTTCCAGCATTAATACTTTATCGGGTTTTTGAAATGCTAATATAGCCATGGAATCACTTATTATTTAGAATACAACTCAACGATCAACTGTTCTTTGATATTTTCAGGGATATCGGCTCTTTCAGGGAAGTGGAGGAATTTACCACTCTTGGAGCTTTCGTCCCATTCCAACCAAGGATATTTGCTGTGATTAAATCCAGCCAAACAATCAGCGATCACTTCCAACGATTTCGCTTTCTCGCGAACGCCTACGACTTGACCGGGTTTTACCGAATAAGAGGGGATGTTCACTACTTTGCCATCGACTACGATGTGACGGTGAGAAACCATCTGACGAGCAGCGGCACGCGTAGGAGCGATACCCAAACGGAATACTACATTGTCCAAACGAGCTTCGAGGAGTTGAAGCAATACTTCACCCGTAATACCTTTGGTACGAGATGCTTTTTCAAACAAGTTGCGGAATTGGTTTTCCAAAACTCCGTAAGTATATTTCGTTTTTTGTTTCTCACGAAGCTGAATGCCGTATTCGGAAGTTTTTCTTCTTTTGTTGGCGCCATGTTGTCCCGGGGGATAGTTCTTTTTAGAGAGAACTTTGTCAGGTCCGAAAATAGCCTCACCAAATTTACGAGCAATTTTAGTTCTAGGTCCGGTATATCTTGCCATTTCTAAAAATTTTTAATAATTATAATTTTCTACGAACCCGAGGAGTGCAGCCGCGATTGCAGAGAGGATTAAGTGCAATCTATTCACTGATCAAGATTCTATTGTTCTAAATAAGAATATGTATTATACTCTTCTTCTTTTCGGGGGACGACATCCGTTGTGGGGCAGCGGCGTAACGTCGATGATTTCAGTTACTTCGATGCCTGCTCCGTGGATCGTTCTGATAGCAGACTCACGTCCGTTACCGGGTCCCTTAACATAGGCTTTCACTTTTCTCAAACCGAGATCGAATGCCACCTTAGCACAATCCTGTGCTGCCATTTGTGCGGCATACGGAGTGTTCTTCTTAGAACCTCTAAAACCCATTTTACCTGCCGAAGACCACGAGATGATCTGACCTTCACTGTTGGCAAGCGATACAATGATGTTGTTGAACGAAGAATGGATGTGAGCTTGACCGACTGCGTCTACTTTAACATTCCTCTTCTTTGCTGCGACTGTCTTTTTTGCCATACTTAATTATTATTTAGTAGCTTTTTTCTTGTTAGCGACTGTTTTCTTTCTACCCTTACGTGTACGGGCATTATTTTTCGTGCTCTGACCTCTCACAGGCAGACCGTTACGGTGACGGATTCCACGGTAGCAACCGATATCCATCAGACGTTTGATATTCAATTGAATTTCAGAACGCAGGTCACCTTCTACTTTATATTCAGCGCCGATAATTTCACGGATCTTGGCTGCTTCGTCATCGGTCCAATCTTTCACTTTGGTATCTTTATTGACACCGGCTTTTCCCAAAATAGTCTTCGAAGCACTGCGGCCGATACCATAAATATAGGTCAAAGCGATTTCGCCTCTTTTGTTTTGCGGCAGGTCTACACCAACAATTCTTATTGCCATATGTTAGAATATTTTTTTTTGCAAAAATAATAAATTATCCTTGACGTTGTTTATACTTAGGATTTTTCTTGTTAATTACATACAAGCGGCCATGTCTTCTTACAATTTTGCTATCTGGCGTACGCTTCTTTAATGATGCTCTTACTTTCATATCTTTTGGTTTTATTTATATCTAAACGCAATTCTTCCTTTGGACAAATCGTAGGGCGACATCTCTACTCTCACTTTATCTCCGGGCAGGATTTTGATGTAATGCATCCGCATTTTTCCGGAGATATGTGCCGTAATTTCGTGCCCGTTCTCCAATTCCACCCGAAACATTGCATTCGACAATGCTTCCACGATTACTCCATCTTGTTCTATTGCAGATTGTTTTGCCATATAATTCTTTTATAATGCTTTTTCTCCTAAAACTTCTTCGACATACTTGAACGAGGAAAGAATGTCGGGTTCTCCCCCGCGGATCGCTATCGTATGCTCGAAATGAGCCGACGGTTTACGATCTCTTGTACGGGTAGTCCAGCCGTCTCGCTCGATCACAATGTTCCGTACGCCCAAGTTGATCATCGGTTCGATCGCGATACACATTCCGTTTTTCAGTACCGGACCGCTTGCGGGTCTGCCCCAGTTGGGGACTTCCGGACTTTCATGCAACGACTTTCCGATACCGTGCCCGCACATTTCACGGACCACCGAATATCCTCTTGCCTCGCAATAAGATTGTATCGTATGCGCAATGTCTCCGATGCGCTTTCCTTCTACCGCAGCTTTAATGCCTAAATAGAGGGACTCTTTTGTTGTCTTCAACAAACGTTTTACTTCCTCAGCTACTTCGCCAACGCAGAACGTATATGCCGAATCGCCGTTGAACCCGTTTTTTACCGCCCCGCAATCAACCGAGACGATATCGCCCTCGCGCAATACATACCCCGAAGGGATGCCGTGAACCACTGTCTCGTTTACCGAGATGCAGAGGGTATTGGGGAAACCGCCGTATCCGAGGAATCCGGGCACCGCCCCATGGTCACGAATGAATTCTTCTGCGATCTTGTCAAGTTTCAGCGTCGTAATCCCCGGAGCGATCCACTTGGCTATTTCACCGAGTGTCATCCCCACCAGGAGATTACTCTCACGCATCAACTCTATTTCTTCATCTGTTTTAAGATAAATCATGTTATAAAATCAATTAATAAGCTCCACCCGTAGTGCGGCCTTTGATCTTTCCGGATTTCATCAGGCCGTCGTAGTGACGCATCATCAAATGACTTTCAATCTGCTGCAAAGTATCCAACACCACACCTACGAGGATGAGGAGTGAAGTACCACCAAAGAATTGTGAAAATTCTTGACTTACACCGGCTGTTTGCGCAAATGCGGGCAAGATAGCCACAATAGCCAAGAAGATAGATCCCGGCAGAGTGATTCTCGACATGATCGAATCGAGATAGTCAGCCGTTTTCTTACCCGGCTTGATACCGGGAATGAAACCGTTGTTACGTTTCATATCCTCTGCCATCTGCGTCGGTTGTACCGTGATCGCCGTATAGAAGTAGGTGAACGCAATGATCAGAAGGGCGAACACGAAGTTATACCAGAATCCGTCCATTCTCATGAAAGACTGGAAGAACGAGCTGGCTGCTCTTTCCGAACTGAACCCTACCAACGTGATAGGAATAAACATGATCGCCTGCGCAAAGATGATCGGCATTACACCGGCAGTATTCACCTTCAAGGGGATATACTGTCTTGCGCCACCATACTGTTTATTGCCTACGATACGTTTAGCGTATTGTACGGGAACTTTACGGGTTCCCTGAACCAACAGGATAGCCAATGCTATTACGACAAGCAAGAATACGATCTCGACAAGGAACATCACCAAACCACCTTGTTTAGCGGCAAGACGGCTCGTAAACTCTTGTGCGAAAGCCAAGGGCAAACGAGCGATGATACCTACCAAGATGATGAACGAAATACCGTTACCGATACCACGGTCGGTAATGCGCTCGCCGAGCCACATGATAAACATACTACCGGCAGCAAGTACGATTGTAGAAGAAACTATAAACGCCCATCCTCCGGGGAACGCACCGCCCATCTGAACCCGCAAGTTCACCAAATAAGCCGGACCTTGCATCAAAAGGATCAGAACAGTCAGATAACGTGTGTACTGGTTCAATTTTGTTCTACCACTTTCACCTTCGCGTTGCAATTTTTGGAAAGAAGGCATAACCATTCCCAACAATTGAATGACGATAGATGCCGTGATATAGGGCATAATACCCAATGCGAATATAGACGCATTCGAGAACGCACCACCCGAAAACATATCAAGCAATGCCATCAAGCCCTTGCTTGTCTGACTGCGCAAGGCATCCAGACTTGCGGGATCGATGCCAGGAAGAACTACGTACGATCCTACCCGATAAACAAGTACAAGCAGGATGGTAGTGAGAATCCGCTTGCGCAGATCCTCAATCTTCCATATATTTTTTATAGTTTCAATTGCTCTCATTGATATTAGAGTTTAACTACTGTTCCACCTGCGGCAACAATAGCTTCTTCCGCAGTTTTAGAGAAAGCGTGTGCGCTAACCTCCAATTTCAGGGAAAGAGTACCATTACCAAGAATTTTCACTAAATGTTTCGAAGAAACAAATCCAGCCGCGATCAACGTATCCACATCGATTTTTTCCAGTTTCTGAGCTTCTGCCAGAGTCTGCAAAGTAGCGAGGTTGATAGCTTTGTATTCTACACGGTTGATATTCTTGAAACCGAATTTAGGAACACGACGTTGCAAAGGCATCTGACCGCCTTCGAAACCGATCTTCGTTTTATAACCAGATCTTGATTTTGCTCCTTTATGACCTCTGGTAGAAGTTCCGCCTAAACCCGAACCAGAACCACGACCGATTCTTTTTCTTGTTTTAACAGAGCCCTCAGCAGGTTTTAAATTACTCAAGTCCATATTTCAATGTTTTTTAATCGATAAGAAAATATTACTCAACAACTTTCACCAAGTGGGAAATTTTGGAAACCATACCCAGGATTTGGGGAGTAGCTTCGTGTTCAACCACGTGGTTGAGCTTTCTCAGTCCGAGCGCATCGAGCGTTCTTTTCTGAACTGCCGGGCAATTAATTCTGCTCTTAACTTGTTTGATTTTTATTTTTGCCATTGTTTCGTCCTCCACTATTAACCTTTAAAGACTTTCTCCAAAGATATGCCTCTGTTTTGAGCGACAGTGGCAGCATCTCTCAATTCACCCAAAGCAGCCATAGTTGCTTTTACCAAGTTATGAGGATTCGACGAACCTTTCGATTTTGCCAACACGTCGGTAATACCTACGCTCTCCAATACGGCACGCATGGCACCGCCGGCTTTTACACCGGTACCGTGAGAAGCGGGTTTGATATATACCAAAGCTCCACCGAATTTAGCCAACTGATCGTGAGGTATCGTACCGCGAAGCACCGGAACCTTGATCAGATTCTTCTTAGCAGCCTCTACGCCTTTGGCGATAGCGGCAGTTACTTCGCTGGCTTTACCCAAGCCCCATCCTACAATTCCGTCTTCGTTACCGACAACAACAATTGCAGAGAAGCTGAACGTACGACCACCTTTGGTAACTTTTGTTACACGGTTGATAGCTACCAACCGATCTTTCAACTCCAGGTCATTAGTTGATTTTACTCTATTATCTTTTCCTGTCATGATGATTAAAATTTAAGTCCTCCGTTACGAGCAGCATCGGCCAATTCTTTAATTCTCCCATGATACAGGTAACCGTTACGATCAAATACTACTGCAGTTACACCGGCTTCCTGTGCTTTTTTTGCAATTTCCTGACCTACCTTAGCAGCCTGCTCTTTCTTAGGCATGGCTTCCATACCTCTGGAAGATGCCGCAGCCAAAGTTTTGCCTGCGAGGTCGTCGATTACTTGCACATAGATTTGTTTGTTGCTTCTGAACACCGTCATACGGGGACGCTCGGCAGTTCCGGTGATTTTCCCGCGTACACGGGTTTTAATCTTTAATCTTCTTTCTATCTTCGTTGTCATGATAATTCCTTTTTAGTGATTATTTTGCACCAGCCGATTTACCCGATTTTCTACGAATTACCTCACCAACGAACTTGATACCTTTACCCTTGTAAGGTTCAGGCTTACGGAACGTACGGATCTTGGCGCAAACTTGTCCGAGGAGTTGTTTGTCGCAAGATTCGAGGATAATCAACGGGTTTTTATTTCTCTCTGATTTGGCTTCAACTTTGATTTCAGCAGGGAATTTGAAGAAGATAGCGTGAGAATATCCGAGCGAAAGTTCGAGTACCTGACCCTGAGCTTGTGCACGATAACCTACACCTACCAATTCCAATTCTTTTTTGTATCCTTCCGATACACCTACTACCATATTGTGAATCAAAGCACGATACAAGCCATGCAATGCACGGTGCTCTCTATCATCTGAAGGACGTGACACTTGTACGTGACCGTCTACCACTTCAACTTTGATATCGGGATTTACTTCCTGATGAAGTTCACCCTTCGGACCTTTAACGGTTACATCCGTTCCTTTTACTGTTACAGTTACACCGGCAGGGATAACTACGGGCAATTTACCTATTCTTGACATAATTTACCTCCTTCCGATTAATATACATAACAAAGAACTTCACCACCGATCTTCAATTCCTGGGCTTCTTTGTTTGTCATAACGCCTTTGGAAGTAGAAAGGATGGCAATACCTAAACCATTCAATACACGCGGCATATCTTTGTAGCCTGTGTAACGACGCAAACCGGGAGTAGACACGCGGGTCAGCTTCTTGATTGCGTTCACTTTGTTTACCGGGTCGTATTTCAAGGCGATTTTGATGGAACCTTGATGACCTTCTTCTACAAACTTATAGTTAAGAATGTAGCCTTTTTCAAAAAGGATTTTCGTGATTTCCTTTTTCAAGTTTGAGGCGGGCACTTCAACAACTCTGTGTTGAGCTTTAATCGCATTTCTCAATCTTGTCAGATAATCTGCTATTGGATCTGTCATAAAAATGATTGTTTAAATTGATCCGGATATCCGGACAATATTTAACACTAAAAATAATTTTACCAGCTTGCTTTTTTAACGCCCGGTATCAAACCAGCCGAAGCCATTTCGCGGAATTGGATACGAGAAATTCCAAACTGACGGATATATCCTTTCGGACGACCGGTCAATTTGCAACGATTGTGTAAACGTACGCGAGAAGCATTTTTCGGCAGAAGTTGGAGAGCTTCATAGTTACCTTCCGCTTTCAGCTGAGCTTTTTTAGCGGCATATTTGGCAACCAGCTTCGCTCTTTTCACTTCACGAGCTTTCATTGATTCTTTTGCCATGTCTTAGTCTTTTTTTGCGTTCTTAAAAGGTAAGCCGAATTCTTTCAGCAAAGCATACCCTTCTTCGTCTGTTTTCGCAGAAGTTACAAAGGTAATATTCATTCCCATAATTTTGGTAATACTATCGATATTTATTTCAGGGAAAATGATTTGTTCCTGAATACCGAGCGTATAATTACCTCTTCCGTCGAGTTTGCCTTCGATTCCTTTGAAGTCGCGGATACGGGGCAAAGCCACACGGATCAGACGTTCGAGGAATTCATACATGCGGTCGCGACGCAAAGTTACCATCACGCCGATAGGCATTTTTTTACGCAACTTGAAGTTAGAAATATCCTTGCGAGAGAGAGTGGCTACTGCTTTCTGACCGGTAATTGCCGTCAATTCCGTAATAGCGGTCTCGATGATTTTCTTATCGCCGGTTGCTTGACCCAGACCTTGGTTGATAACGATCTTTTTCAAGACAGGTACCTGCATTTTCGAAGAGTATTTGAACTCTTTTTCCAACGCCGGCACGATTCTTTCTGTATAATCTTTTTTCAGAGTAGTGCTCATTACTTAATCTCCTCTCCTGATTTTTTAGAATAACGTACTAAAACGCCTGCTTCATTTTTCTTCCGTCCGATACGAGTGGGTTTTCCAGTCTTCGGATCCAACAGATTCAAATTAGAGATATGAAGAGGGGCTTCTTTTTTCACTAAACCTCCCTGAGGATTTTTGGCATTGGGTTTGGTGCTCTTGGAGACCATATTGATACCTTCCACGATAGCGCGTTGTTCTTTTACCAACACACTCAGTACGCGACCGGTTTTACCTTTATCTTCACCGGCATTTACGTAAACGGTATCTCCCTTTTTAATGTGTAATTTACTCATTAATTTTGGTTTTACTTATTAAAGTACTTCGGGTGCCAAGGAAACGATCTTCATGTTCGTAGCACGCAGCTCTCTCGCCACCGGTCCGAAAATACGGCTACCTCTGATTTCGCCAGCACCATTCAACAATACACATGCGTTGTCATCAAAGCGGATATACGAACCGTCAGCACGACGGATTTCTTTTTTCGTACGAACGACAACGGCTTTCGATACAGTACCTTTTTTCACGTCGCTCGACGGGATAACGCTCTTAATAGCGACTACGATGATATCGCCCACCGAAGCGTAACGACGGCCTGTACCTCCCAACACACGGATGCAAAGGGCTTCTTTGGCTCCGCTGTTATCGGCTACTGTAAGTCTTGATTCTTGTTGTATCATAATTACTTAGCTCTTTCGATTATTTCTACTAATCTCCATCTTTTCGTTTTGCTCAGCGGACGAGTTTCCATCAGACGTACAGTGTCGCCGATATTGCACTCATTCTTTTCGTCGTGAGCATGGTATTTTTTCGTTTTGTTCACGAATTTACCATAGATCGGGTGTTTCTCTTTCCACTTAACGGCAACGGTAATGGTTTTGTCCATCTTGTTGCTGGAAACAACGCCGACTCTTTCTTTTCTTAAATTTCTGCTATTTTCCATCTTGGATTTGCGTTATTTGTTGTTAAGTTCTCTGCTGCGCAACTCACATTTCATACGCGCAATCATCCTGCGTGCTTTCGTTATTTTGGCAGGATTATCCAAAGGAGAGATACTGTGGTTGATTTTCATCATATTAAGTTCTACCACAGCGGCTTCCAATCTTTCAGCCAGTTCCTTGGAACCGAGTTCTTTGATTTCTGCTTTTTTCATAACTTAATTACACATTTTGATTTGCATCGTAGTCACGACGAACTATAAACTTAGTAGTAACAGGGAGTTTCTGTGCTGCGAGACGCAAGGCTTCTTTTGCAATATCAAAAGATACACCTTCCACTTCGATCAGAATTCTACCCGGGGTAACAGGAGCCACGAATCCTTCGGGCGAACCTTTACCTTTACCCATACGTACCTCAGCCGGTTTTTTAGTAATAGGTTTATCCGGGAAAATTCTAATCCAGATTTGACCTTGACGTTGCATATAACGGGTAACCGCGATACGGGCAGCTTCGATCTGACGTCCGGTTATCCATTTCGACTGCAAACTTTTTATACCAAAAGAACCGAAGGCCAACTGATTGCCTCTTTGAGCGCAACCTTTCATGCGCCCTTTCTGTTGTCTTCTGAATTTTGTTTTCTTCGGTTGTAACATGATCTGTTAATTCAATTCGTTAGCGATTAGTTTTCGGTTTTCTGATTCCTTTTTTCGGAGCGCCGTTGTTGCTTCCGCGAGAATCTTTCGCATTGTTGGTGAACGAAGGAGCGAGATCTTTTTTGCCATAAACTTCGCCACGGCAGATCCAAACTTTCACACCAATAATACCAACCTTGGTTAATGCTTCTACTAAAGCATAATCGATATCGGCACGGAGTGTATGCAGCGGAGTTCTTCCTTCTTTATACATTTCCGAGCGAGCCATTTCTGCGCCGTTCAAACGACCGGAGATCTGAATCTTGATACCTTCTGCACCCATACGCATCGTCGAAGCGATAGCCATCTTCACTGCGCGACGGTATGCGATCTTACCTTCGATCTGACGAGCCACGTTGCTGGCAACGATCTGCGCGTCGAGTTCGGGTCTTTTTACTTCGTAGATGTTGATCTGAACATCTTTATCGGTGATTTTTTTCAGCTCTTCTTTCAGCTTGTCTACTTCTTGACCGCCTTTACCGATGATGATACCCGGACGGGCAGTACATACGGTGATCGTGATCAATTTCAACGTGCGCTCAATCACTATGCGCGAAACGCTGGCTTTTGCAAGACGGGCATTGAGATACTTGCGGATTTTGCTGTCTTCCAACAACGTATCGCCATAGTTTTTGCCGCCAAACCAGTTAGAATCCCATCCACGGATGATTCCCAAACGGTTACTTATCGGATTTACTTTCTGTCCCATCTAACATTAATTTTTGTTATCGTTTTTACTCATTGTGTCAACAAACAACGTTACGTGGTTCGAACGTTTGCGGATTCTGTAACCACGGCCTTGCGGCGCGGGACGGAGTCTTTTCAGCATCGCTGCTGCATCTACATAGATTTGAGAGATGTATAATTCTCCGCTTTCTGCCTTACGTTCGTTTTTCTGCTCCCAATTGGCAATTGCAGAGCGTAACAATTTTTCAACTCGTTGAGAAGCCTCTTTATTCGAGAATTTCAGTACGCCAAGTGCTTTGAATACTTCCATACCTCTCACCATATCTGCGACAAGGCGCATTTTACGAGGAGACGTGGGGACGTTATTCAATTTAGCGAAGTACTGAGTTTTCAGGGCCTCTTTTCTTTTATCGGCTGATACTCTTTTTCTTGCACCCATTTTTTAATTCTTTTTTGTATTAGAAATTTTCAATTCCCGGGCCCATTATTTTTTCTTGTTACCGCCGTGTCCACGGAAGTTGCGGGTCGGAGCGAATTCGCCCAGCTTGTGACCTACCATGTTTTCGGTAACATATACGGGAATAAATTTATTACCATTGTGTACTGCAAAGGTATGTCCTACGAAATCCGGAGAGATCATAGAGGCACGCGACCATGTTTTGATAACAGACTTCTTGCCTGATGCTTCCATGGCAGCCACTTTTTTGTCCAGTTTCACACTGATATATGGGCCTTTTTTCAATGAACGACTCATAGTTGTTTCAGTTAATCAGATTACTTTTTCCTTCTTTCAATAATATACTTCGAAGATTGTTTCTTCGGTGCTCTGGTCTTCAAACCTTTTGCATACAAACCTTTACGCGATCTGGGGTGTCCTCCTGACGAACGTCCTTCACCACCACCCATCGGGTGATCGACAGGGTTCATGACAACACCACGGTTGCGAGGACGACGGCCCAACCAACGAGAACGACCGGCTTTACCAGAGCGTTCCAATGCGTGGTCGGAGTTGCCTACGCTACCGATCGTAGCTTTACATGTAGCTAAGATCTTTCTGGTTTCTCCCGAAGGTAATTTGATAATTGCGTAATCGCCTTCTCTCGAAGTCAACTGAGCGAAAGTTCCGGCCGAGCGAACCAAGAAGGCTCCTTGTCCGGGACGCAATTCGATGTTGTGGATCACCGTACCGATAGGAATGTTTTTCAAAGGCAAAGCATTTCCGATTTCGGGAGCTGCGGTTTCACCGGACATCAGCGTCATACCAACTTCCAAGCCGTTGGGTGCAACGATGTAACGTTTTTCACCGTCTGCGTAGAACAACAGAGCGATACGAGCCGAACGGTTCGGATCGTACTCGATCGTCTTCACAGTTGCGGGAACACCGTCTTTATTTCTCTTGAAGTCGATAAATCTGAATTTACGTTTGTGACCGCCACCAATGTAACGCATAGTCAAATGACCTTCGTTGTTGCGTCCACCCGATTTTCTGTATCCTACTACAAGAGACTTCTCTGGCGCACTAGCAGTGATTTTATCAAATGCACCAATAACTTTGTGTCTCTGCCCCGGTGTTGTGGGCTTTAATTTACGTACTGCCATTTTTTAATTAAATATTGCTGTAAAAATCAATCGTTTCTCCTTCTTTCAATGTAACCAAGGCTTTTTTGTAAGCGGCTGTTCTACCTTGAATAAGGCCGGACTTCGTATAGCGGCTTTTGTTTTTTCCGCTATAATTCATAGTATTCACCGATACTACCGTTACTTTGTACATCTCTTCTACTGCTTTCTTAATTTGCAGCTTGTTAGCTTTCGGATCAACGCGGAAGCCGAAGCGGTTAAGCTTCTCTCCCAACGCTGTCATTTTCTCCGTAACTATAGGTTTAATTATAATTCCCATTATTTAAGCCTCCTTACATTAAAATTCATTGATGGCAGCCACCACGCTCTCCGTAAGAACCAAAGCATTGTTGTTCAACACTTTGTACGTATTGAGCTCAGAAGCCGTCACCACATTTGCGTTCACTAAATTGCGAGCTGACAAATATACGTTTTTATTTTGGTCTGCTAAAACTAAAAGTAACTTTTTATCAGCAACTTGCAGATTTTTTACGATGCTGATGAATTCTTTCGTCTTAGGAGCCTCGAATGTAAAGTCTTCAACAACGACAATCGCATTTTCCTGAGCCTTATATGTCAATGCGGATTTACGAGCCAAAGCTTTTACTTTTTTGTTCAGCTTAAAGCGATAGTCACGGGGTTTCGGACCGAATACACGACCACCACCGATCATTACCGGAGAATTGATATCACCACTACGAGCACCGCCCGTACCTTTTTGCTTTTTCAGCTTACGGGTACTACCCGATACTTCGCTTCTTTCTTTTGATTTGTGAGTACCTTGACGCAGGTTGGCCAAGTATTGTTTTACATCCAGATATACTGCATGCTCGCTGGGTTCGATACCGAATACGGCATCGTTCAGGGCAACCTTTCTTCCCGTGTCCTCACCTTTAATGTTATATACACTCAGTTCCATTACTTTTCAATTATTACGATTGAACCTTTACATCCGGGCACAGATCCTTTGATCAAAAGGAGATTGTGTTCCGGCATAATCTTTAACACTTGAAGGTTTTGTACCGTTACTCTCGCGTTACCTGTCTGACCGGCCATACGAGTTCCTTTGAACACGCGTGCAGGATAAGAACAAGCACCGATAGAACCGGGGGCACGCAAGCGGTTGTGCTGACCGTGAGTAGACTGACCTACACCACCAAAGCCGTGACGACCTACGACACCTTTGTATCCTTTACCCTTGGAAGTTCCGATTACATCTACGTATTCGGCTCCTTCAAACACATCTACGGAGATGACGTCTCCGAGATTGTACTCTTTGTCAAATTTGAACTCGGCCAAGTGTCTCTTGGGTGTTACGCCTGCTTTTTTGAAATGTCCGGCTTCGGGCTTCGTAGTATGTTTCTCTTTTTTGTCTTCGAAACCTACTTGTACTGCCTCATAGCCATCTTTTTCAATGGTTTTCAGTTGAGTAACCACACAAGGACCAACTTCGATAACAGTGCATGGTACGTTTTTACCATCGGCACTGAAAACGGATGTCATTCCGATTTTTTTTCCTAATAATCCTGGCATTTCTACTAATTTTTAAACTACACTTTAATTTCTACTTCTACACCGCTGGGCAATTCCAGTTTCATCAACGCATCCACAGTTTTAGCTGTCGAGCTATAAATGTCGATCAAGCGTTTGAAAGACGACAATTCGAACTGCTCTCTTGACTTTTTGTTTACGAAAGTCGAACGGTTCACCGTAAAGATACGTTTGTGAGTAGGCAGGGGCACGGGACCGCTTACTACTGCACCGGTAGCCTTTACAGTCTTAACGATCTTTTCAGCCGATTTATCGACCAAGTTGTGATCGTAAGATTTCAATTTAATTCTGATTTTTTGGCTCATATTGATATTAATAATAATATTTTATTACAATAAATCTACCCGTCCGTTAGCTTCGGTCAATACACCTTTTGCGATCGAGCTGCTTACTTCCGAATAGTGAGAGAATGACATCGTAGATGTTGCACGACCCGAAGTGATCGTACGCAGAGCGGTTACATAACCGAACATTTCTGCCAAAGGTGCTTTTGCTTTTACGACACGGGCACCCGAACGGCTCGATTCCATACCTTCTACTTGTCCACGACGTTTGTTCAAGTCGGAGATTACATCACCCATGCTTTCCTCGGGCGTTACCACTTCGATCTTCATGATCGGTTCGAGAAGAACCGGACCTGCTTTTTCACAAGCTTTCTTGAAGGCTTGGATAGCACAAAGTTCGAACGACAACTGGTCGGAGTCTACCGGGTGGAAAGAACCGTCGATTACAGTTACTTTCAACGAATCTACCGGATAACCTGCCAACACACCGTTCTTCATAGCCGTAGTGAAACCTTTCTGGATCGACGGGATAAATTCCTTAGGAATGTTACCGCCTTTTACTTCGTCTACGAATTGGAGTCCGGCTTGTTCTGCATTTTCCGCGGGTTCTACACGTACGATGATATCGGCGAATTTACCGCGACCACCCGTTTGTTTCTTGAACACTTCGCGAAGTTCAACCGGTTTGGTGATAGCTTCTTTGTAAGTAACTTGCGGACGACCCTGGTTACATTCTACCTTAAACTCACGTTTCAGACGGTCGATAATGATATCGAGGTGAAGCTCACCCATACCGCTGATAACCGTTTGTCCGGTTTCTTCGTTGGTCTGAACGCGGAACGTCGGGTCTTCTTCTGCCAGTTTCTGCAAGCCGACACCCAGTTTGTCGAGGTCTTTCTGGGTTTTGGGCTCTACTGCGATACCGATCACAGGTTCGGGGAAGTCCATTGCTTCGAGAGTGATCGGAGCATCTTCTGCACACAGGGTATCACCCGTACGAATATCTTTGAAACCTACACCGGCTCCGATATCACCGCAGTCGATAGATTCTTTCGGATTCTGTTTGTTCGAGTGCATTTGGAACAAACGCGAAACACGTTCTTTTTTACCCGAACGAGCATTCAATACGTACGATCCGGCAACCATTTCGCCAGAATATACGCGGAAGAAGCACAGACGGCCTACATAGGGGTCGGTTGCGATCTTGAATGCCAATGCACACAAAGGTTCTTCGAATGAGGGATGTCTTACTATCACTTTGTCCGGATCGTTAGCATCGTGTCCTTCTACTGCCGGCGTATCCAGCGGGCTGGGCAAGAAAGCACAAACGGCATCGAGCAAAGTCTGCACACCTTTGTTTTTGAAAGAAGATCCGCAGAGCATCGGAACGATCTGCATAGAGAGCGTACCTTTACGGATAGCGGCTTTGATTTCGTCTTCCGTGATCGTCGAAGGATCATCGAAATATTTTTCCATCAAAGCTTCGTCGAACTCGGCAATCGATTCCAACATCTTGTCATGCCATTCGTTGGCTTCGTCAGCGAGGCTGGCAGGAATTTCTTCGACCGAATAGTCAGCACCCATCGATTCGTCGTGCCAGTAGATTGCTTTCATACGGATCAGGTCTACAACCCCCTTGAAAGTTTCTTCTGCTCCGATAGGAATTTGAATCGGGCAAGGATTTGCACCCAAAACATCTTTCAACTGACGGACTACTTCGAAGAAGTTCGCACCCGAACGGTCCATTTTATTTACATAACCGATACGAGGCACATTGTATTTATCAGCTTGACGCCAAACGGTTTCGGACTGGGGTTCCACACCACCTACCGCACAGAACGTTGCAACTGCACCGTCGAGCACACGCAAAGAACGTTCAACTTCCACTGTGAAGTCTACGTGTCCCGGAGTGTCAATCAAGTTGATTTTGAATTTTTCACTGTTATAATTCCAGAAAGTGGTCGTAGCAGCCGAGGTAATCGTGATACCGCGTTCCTGCTCCTGTTCCATCCAGTCCATCGTAGCTGCACCATCGTGCACCTCACCGATCTTGTGAGTCAAACCGGTATAGAACAATATACGCTCCGATGTGGTAGTTTTACCGGCATCGATGTGCGCCATAATACCAATATTTCTGGTATATTTCAAATGAGCGTCAGATTTTGCCATCTTTTTATTTTCCTTTTATATTTTCAATTAAAATCTGAAATGAGCGAATGCACGGTTAGCCTCAGCCATCTTGTGCATATCTTCTTTTCTTTTGAATGCACCACCCTGTTCGTTGAAGGCATCAACTATCTCGGCAGCCAGTTTGTCAGCCATAGTTTTACCTCCTCTTTTACGAGAGTAGATAATAAGATTTTTCATTGAAATAGATTCTTTGCGATCGGGGCGGATTTCCGTAGGAACCTGGAAAGTGGCACCACCCACGCGACGAGATTTAACCTCCACTTGCGGAGTAACGTTTTCGAGCGCTTTCTTCCAAATTTCGAGAGCAGATTTCTCTTCGTTCGGCAATTTAGATTTCACAATCTCCAAAGCGCCATAAAAGATAGTATAGGCAACATTTTTCTTGCCGTCATACATCAAATGGTTCACAAATTTCGAAACCTTTACATCACTGAAAACGGGATCAGGTAATACGACCCGTTTCTTAGGTTTAGCTTTTCTCATTTTTTACAAAAATTGTTGTTCTTGTTTTTGGTTGCTTATTACATCTTCAACAAAGTCCTCCGACTTTATTTACTCAACCGAATCAGCCTATCCAAAAGTCAAAAACTAGCGTTTTACACTAATTTTAATTCTCTTTGTTGCTTGTTTTACGAAAGGATCGGATTATTTCTTTCCTTTTGCAGCGGGTGCAGCTCCCGGTTTCGGTCTCTTAGCTCCGTATTTCGAGCGGCGTTGCGTACGTCCATTCACACCGGCAGTATCCAAAGTACCGCGAACAATGTGGTAACGAACACCCGGAAGGTCTTTCACACGACCACCACGTACCATCACGATAGAGTGTTCCTGCAAGTTGTGTCCTTCTCCGGGAATGTAAGAGTTCACCTCTTTACCATTTGTCAAACGTACACGAGCTACTTTACGCATTGCAGAGTTAGGTTTTTTAGGAGTCGTCGTGTAAACTCTCACGCAAACACCACGTCTTTGAGGACATGAATCCAATGCAGGAGATTTACTCTTGTCTTCCAAAACTACCCGACCTTTTCTTACTAATTGCTGAATTGTAGGCATTTTTTAGAACTTTTTTAAATCTTAAATTATAAATACACTGTTGATAATATTCACTCGTAAAAGATGCCAAAATCGGCCATTACTTCCGGTAAATCAGAGACTTACATGGAAATATCGACCTTTTACAGCATCAAAAACAGTGCAAAGATACACACTAATTCATTAGAAACCAAACGTATCACAAATATTTTATCCGGAATTTATTATTTTATTCGGCTCGCCTATCCTCCTCCCGGTCCGGCAGATTCCGGTTTCCTCCAACGGATCACGACAAGGTCTGCAACATCCGGTGCAACGCCAGGCATTTCCACAGCCAAGCCACATCCGAGTCGTCGCCCGACATGTAGTTGTCGCACATTTTTCCCAGTTTCGCGCCGTCGAGCCATCGGGGTACATCGCCGTGAAGCATCTCGCTTATCGAATCGGACATCCACTCATCCAAATCACGAACCGCCGCATTCCGAACCGCACTCTTCCGACGAGGAGCAAAACGGAACCCCTTCTCGCTCAACGGTGCAGCCACATTCCGGTCGAACCACAGCGACGAATCCTTCTCTTTCCGCTCCGCCACTACGAATGCCAATTCCACCAAACGATGATTCATAAACGGGCTTCTCATCTGCAAACCGTAATACATGCCGATCTTATCCAAAAAGCGAAGTATATGGGGTATCTGCTCGTAAAACAACTGACGGTAGCGCATATTATTCCTCGCATCGGCAAACGGATGCGGATACTCCGGGCGACGCGCCAACCGTCTGAAATCCGGGTTCAACAGCTCCTCCGCATCGTACATCGAAACCGTCTGCGGCGAACGTTCCAAGCGGTCACCCCACACCTCGCTCAAACCGAATCCATTACAAAGCACCGTCACTCCCCGCTTAGAGACTGTACGCAACATCGACGACAGCCCCACCGCAGCACAATCCTCAAAAGGCTCTTCCTGCCAATCGTGGATACGCACCGCCTCTTTCCGAGCCATGGCGGAAGTCGTACGGATCTGTTCCAACGAATAGGGGGTGGACGAAACCATTTCCGAACTCCACAAGGCATCACTGTCCTGCAACCGTCCCGAATAATGGGTATATACCTGCAACGACACATCCGATACGGCTTGACGGATCGACGATAACAACAATGCAGAATCGACACTGCCCGTCAGATATATGCCGCGCGACATCCGCCCGGCAACTCCCCGCGACACGCTCGTATGCACCTGATTGTAGAACAGATCCAGCACATCCGCATCCGAATGCTCGATCGCCTCCACCTGCTCCTCCAACGAATACCATCGTTTTTCACACAGGGAATAGCCGTTATAATGCAACAGGAAACCCGGAGGCAACTGATGGACTCCCTCCCAGAATGTTTCATACGGATTGCCATACGAGGAATAAAGCAGATAGCCCGCCCAACGTTCCGCCGAGACATTCCGCCGGATACCGGCGGCAAACAACGCGCCTATCTCCGAGGCAAAATAAAAATTCCCGCGTTGCGTCGCATAATAAAACGGTTTCACGCCGAAACGGTCGCGAGCCAAAAACAGATCTTCGTCGCGCCGGTTATATATCGCGAGGGAGAAATACCCCTCGAAACGTTCCAACGACCGTTCGCCCCAACGATGATACGCCTTGACCACTACCTCCGCCATACTCTCCGTCCGGAAAGTATAATGAGGCAACAGCTCCTCGCGCAACTCTACATAATTAAATATCTCGCCATCCAGTACAATCACCAATCCCGTCTCCTCATCGACAAAAGGCAAAACCACACCGGCAGCCTCATCGATCAGACGCATACGATTATGGGCAAGACCTACATGGGCATCTACAAACGCCGAAACCCACGTCGAACGTCCGCTACGCCCACGATGCTCCTGTGCATCCGTCATCGCCGAAAGCACCTCTTCCATCGACTCCTCATCCCCGACAATACCAGCAATTCCACACATAAGCCAAACCGATTCTTCGTTATTCTTCTTTCGGGAGCCACACACTCCACACGTTATAACAACGGCATACCGCCGCATTTGTTCACCGTAAACAAATCGGAGTTCAAAAAGAGATCAAATGAAAATTTGAACGGATTATGATTATACCATACATTTTATATTTATAGAATATAGGAGGCTTCGGTATAACCCGAATGTAAAAAATTCATTTCCCCCTTTGCCTCTGCCCTCGCCTTTCACTATATTTGGATAAGATAGGATGCGGTTCGGCATAATCAATTCGTGAAACTTCATTTCCCATTTGCTTCTGCCCTCTCCTTTCACTATATTTGTAAGCTATAAATCGAAAACACGATGAAAAATATCATTCTCTTCGACACCCCAAAAGAGCATGGCAACCTGTTGCCGCTCACGTTCACCCGTCCCGTCGCCGACATCCGCATCGGCATCACCACCATCCGTGAAAAATGGGAGCGGGATTTACCCGGAAACTATTCTTACCTCACCGAAGAATATCTGTCGCAAAAATATCCGGCTGTTTACAGCGACGACAACCTGTTCATCGCAGCGCATATTCTCCCCGGTGCCGCACTCGTCCGGCAGATCGAATCATTAAATCCGGGCGAAGCTCTCTTTGACGAATCCGGCACGATCGCTTTCTGCGGGACTGCCGAAGACTTCGAAGCCGAACGTTTCGACCGCCGGATAGAAGCACAGACTCCGGTCGAAGGCATACACATGCTGTTCGATATATTTATGAAAAACGAAACTGTCCTGCTCGACGATTTCAAGAAACTGACCGCAGGCAGAACAAGCGAACCGATCGGCGATTCCAACCGGATAGTCGGCGATCCCTGTTTCCCCGACGGAAGTTCCAAAATATTTATTGAGCCGGGAGCAAAAATAGAATGTGCGGTACTGAATGTAAACAACGGTCCTGTCTACATCGGGCGCGATGCCGAAATCATGGAAGGAAGTTGCATCCGAGCACCTTTTGCCATGTGCGAACACGCCGTAGTGAACATGGGCACGAAAATATATGGAGCCACTACGCTCGGTCCTTATTGCAAGGTAGGCGGAGAGCTCAACAACGTCGTCATGTTCGGATTCTCCAACAAAGCCCACGACGGATTCCTCGGCAACGCGGTCATCGGCGAATGGTGCAACCTCGGGGCAGGAGCCGTAGCCTCGAACCTCAAAAACGACTATTCGGAAATCAAATTATGGAACTACCCGACACGTCGATTCCAGCGGACGGGACTGCAATTCTGCGGGCTCATCATGGGCGACCACTCGAAAGCCGGCATCAACACGATGTTCAATACCGCCACCGTCATCGGCGTAGGCGTAAACATACACGGCGCAGGATTCCCACGCAACTTCGTAGCATCGTTCAGTGAAGGTGGAAATGCCGGATTTACCGATGTCGTGATGTCCAAATTCTATACCACCGCCGAAAAAGTAATGGCTCGCCGCCACCGCACCCTCACCGATGCCGACCGGGCGATCCTCGATACCATACACGATCAGGCGGAACAATACAAATAGAAACGACATGAAAATAACAAGCATCCGTTCCGTCTGTTTCAGTCCCACCCGCAGCACCCGCAAAATCGCCGGACAGATCGCCGGACATTTCGCGCCCGTACCGCTTCGGGAAACCGACATCACGGAGAACGCCCTGACAGACGAAATACACATGGGGCACGACGAACTGCTGATCGTCGGCGTACCGGTATATGCCGGTCGCATACCCGCCCTCGCGGCAGATTCCATCCGGCACATCAAAGGCGAGGCGACACCTGCCATCCTGTTCTGTACATATGGAAACCGCGACTACGACGATGCCCTGCTCGAACTGAAAGAGCTCGTCGAACAGAACGGATTCAAACCCGTTTCGGCTGCCGCGTTCATCGCCCAGCACTCCATTTTTCCGGCATTGGCGGCAAACCGCCCCGACACAAGCGACCGGCAGCAGATCGACCGTTTCGCTACCGAAAGCGGGAAACTGCTGGAACAGATCGAATCGGCTGAAAGCCTGTCGGACATCCCCGTCAAAGGCAACCGCCCCTACAAGGTTGCCAAAGCCATACCGCTGATTCCCCGCTCCGGCAGACGATGCAACCGGTGCGGTGCCTGCGCACGGCTCTGTCCGACACACGCCATCGACCCGGATAATCCGCGCAAAACCGACAAAGATAAATGTATCTCCTGTGCCCACTGCATCGCACTCTGCCCGCAGCAGGCACGACACTTCGGCGGCATATTGTACCGCATCGCCACACACAAGTTCGTCGCCGCACACAGCGACCGGAAAGAACCCGATCTGCTCTTTGCCCCGCCCGAAAAATAATCGCGACAATACAGAACGAGAGCGGCACCCTCTATCCGGATGCCGCTCTCGTTCTGTTATTTTTATCGGATGTCATTTACATATCACCGTACCGGCTATCTGCGAACCGATACCTTCGGGGTTGGTAATCACCACACGCCCCACACCGGCATCCACAGCCGCCAGTGCATTTTCCAGTTTCGGGATCATCCCCCCCTGCACGGTTCCGTCGGCACGGTAACGGTCGAATGCCGCCCGATCGATCACCGGGATCACACTCCCGTCGTCATGCTCGTCTGCCAGCACGCCCGGCTTCTCGAAACAATAAACCAACGTAACGTCGAAATAGGGAGCCAACGACTTTGCCGTCTCGCCAGCCATCGTGTCGGCATTAGTATTCAGCAACGACCCGCGCCCGTCGTGGGTCAGCGGAGCGACCACCGGAACGATTCCAGCCGATAGCAGCCGGGCGAACATCTCGCCGTCCACCCGCTTCACATCACCCACAAAGCCATAATCCACCGCTCCTACCGGACGTTTGTCCGACAACAGCAAATTCAGATCGGCTCCGGTGACACCCAAAGCATTCACCTGCATCGCCTGCAATCCGGCAACTATATTCTTGTTTACCAAACCGCCGTACACCATCGTCACCACACGCAACGTATCGGCATCCGTCACCCGGCGACCCTCCACCATACGGCTCTCGATACCGAGCTGCGCGGCTATACGGGTTGCGGAACGTCCGCCGCCATGCACCAGCAGTTTATACCCGCCGATGCGCGAGAACGAAGTAAGAAAAGCCTGCAACGTGTCGGGCTCTTCCACGATCTTTCCACCTACCTTTACGATTGTCAGAGATTCCATACTATATCTGCTCTGCACCATACTCCATCAAGTACGCCTTGATAAATTCGTCGATTCCGCCATCCATCACGCCCTGCACATTCGAAGTCTGGTAATTGGTACGGTGGTCCTTTACCCGGCGGTCGTCAAACACATAGCTCCGGATCTGCGAACCCCACTCGATCTTTTTCTTTCCGGCTTCGATCTTCTGCTGCTCAGCCATCCGTTTCTGCAATGCGATGTCGTACAATTGCGACTTCAACAAACGCATCGCATTCTCGCGGTTGTCGAGCTGCGAGCGGGTTTCGGTATTCTCGATCAAGATCTCGCGCGTTTCACCCGTATCGGGATCCTTATAGTTGTAGCGCAAACGCACACCGGTTTCTACTTTGTTCACATTCTGCCCTCCGGCTCCGCCCGAACGGAACGTATCCCACGACACATCGGCAGGATTTACCACAATCTCGATACTGTCGTCGATCAACGGCGAGACAAACACCGATGCAAACGAAGTCATACGTTTGCCCTGCGCGTTGTAAGGCGACACCCGCACTAAACGATGCACGCCGTTTTCACTTTTCAGATAGCCGTAGGCATAATCGCCCTCTACCTGAATCGTCACCGACTTGATGCCCGCTTCATCGCCCTCTACCATGTGGACGATCGTCGTTTTATATTTATGCTGCTCGCACCAGCGTAGGTAAAGACGCATCAGCATCGACGCCCAGTCCTGCGATTCGGTACCGCCCGCACCCGAATTGATTTTCAGCACGACGCCTAATTTATCCTCTTCGCGGCGGAGCATATTGCGGAGTTCCAGATTTTCCAGCATCTCCACCACTTGGGCGTAGATCGCATCCACTTCATCCTCCGTAACGATACCTTCTTTCACGAAATCGAAAGCCAGCGACAGTTCTTCCACCGCTTTTTCCACTTCCGTATAACCGTCGATCCAAAAATGCAGTTCCTTTACTTTTTTCATCTGCGCCTCCGCCCGTTTCTGGTCTTCCCAAAAATCGGGAACATGGGTGCGCAACTCCTCCTCTTCTACCTCGATTTTCTTCGAATCGATGTCAAAGATACCTCCTCAACGCCAACTTGCGTTCTTCTGTCTCTTTTAATTGTTCCTGTGTAATCATATCCAATATATTTCCTTTGCGTACCGATACGACAAAGGGTGTACAAAAATATACACCCTTCGCCTATTTACCAAATTTTGAACTTATTCCCAACCGGAAACTACACATACATCGCTTCGATCTCCGCACGATAATGCAGGTTGATCACCGGACGACGTATCTTCAACGTATTCGTCAGTTCGCCCGACTCCAACGAGAAAGCCTTAGGCAGCAACGTAAACCGTTTGATCTGTTCGAAACGGGCGAAATTCTGTTGCAACGCTTCGATCCGTTCCTCGATCAACTGATGGATTTTCTGGTTCTTCACCAGTTCCTCCAAATTCTTATACTGAATCTGTTTTTGTGCGGCATACTCTTTCAGCGCCTCATACGCCGGAATGATAATAGCCGTCACATACTTGCGCTGGTCGCCGATCACAGCCACCTGATCGATATATTTATCCTCACCCAGACGGGTTTCGAGAGCTTGGGGAGCGATATATTTTCCGTTCGATGTCTTAAACAGGTCTTTCAACCGCTCGGTCAGTATCAGACCGCCGTGCTCCGAAATCTTTCCGGCATCGCCCGTACGGAACCAGCCGTCTTCGGTGAACGCTTTGACTGTCTCCTGCGGTTTCTTGTAATACCCTTTCATTACGGTCGGTCCTTTTACCAGCACTTCGTTATTCTCGCCGATCTTCACCTGTACGTCGGGCATGGTCGCGCCCACCGTACCGAACTCATATCCGGTATATTCGAAACACGACACGGTAGCCGTCGTTTCCGAAAGTCCGTAACCGTAAATAATCTCGATACCGCAGCAATGCAAAAACTCATTGATCGTATCCGACAGCGGCGCACCGGCGGTAGGAAATATATTTCCGTTCTCCACGCCCACGGCTTTCCGGATTTTCGAGAATACCATTTTATCGAAGAACCGATACGAAAGTTCCAGCCACAACGGCACCATTTTATTTTGGCGGATATAATCCAGATTCCGTTTACGTCCGATCACAAACGCACGTTCCATTATAGCCCGTTGCAAACCGGTTGTCCGGCTCACCTTCTCCTGAATACCGGTATATACCTTTTCCCAGAAGCGGGGCACGCTACACATGATCGTCGGACGAACCTCTTTCAACGTATCCTGAATATCTTTCGGACGCAAGTTGATCGCTACCCGGATACCGACGGTCAGACAGAAATAAGTCCAGCCGCGTTCGAAAATATGTGTCAAAGGCAAGAAGCACATCGACAAATCCTTGTCCGTGCAACGCACCAGACGCTGTTGGTGGATACGCATAGCCTCGGCATAATTGCTTTGCGTCAGCATCACGCCTTTCGGCTCACCGGTCGTACCCGATGTATAAATGAGCGTAGCCAGATCGTCGGGCTGTCCGGCGGAGCGACGGCGCTCTACTTCCTCAGCAGCAGTGGCATCGGCAGTCGTACCGATCGCCATGAAATCCATGAAGTAAATCGACTGGGTATCTTCGGCACTCAGTTTCACATGCTTGTCGAGAACCACGATCTGACGCAATGCGGCACAATTCTTCATGGCAAGCAGCGCATTGTCGTATTGAGCCTGCTCGCCCACAAAAATATACCGGGCTTCCGTCTCGTTCAGGATGTACTCTACCTGCTCCACCGAACTCGTCGGATAAAGCGGAACGATCACCGCACGATTGTAATATGCTGCAAAATCGAGAATTAAAACTTCCGGAGTATTTTGTGTATAGGTTGCTATATTTTCCTGTTCCTTGATTCCGACGGTAGCCATTGCCCGTGCAATCGTAGTCACCTGCTCGGAAAACGAATTCCACGAAGTCGATTCCCATCGGCTCGTTTCATAATTTCGATGGCGGAACACCTCACGATCGCCGTACTTTTCTGCTTGACGGCGAATCAACTCAGCTAAAAAGTTTGCCATAAAATCCATTTAAAATTCTCCGCAAAGGTAAGCATTATATTCATACCCCGTATCGCCTCGCTATCGCCACAAGCCCTTTTTTGCTTTTTTGACAACTCCGCATTGCAAAAAGCAATAGAGAAAAGTCGATTCTATGCACGTTTCAAGCGGATTTGTGCAACACGCCCCTAATAGTTAAATAATATTAATACACGATTTATTTCACCGCCCGGCAACGATTTTCATTCCGAAAGCCGGATTTATTTTAGCCGGACAAGCCGTATATTTGCAACTCATTCAAAAAAATATGAGCTATTCGAAAGACGAACTTTTCTATTGTGCAAGCGACTGGCTGAAAGGGTTGATCGCCATTCCGTCGGTCAGCCGCGACGAAGCGCAGGCAGCCGACTTCCTCGCCGACGAACTGGCACGGATAGGAATCCCTATCCGACGAAAAGGGAACAACCTGTGGTCGATTGCCCCGGGATTCGACCCCGGGCAACCCACCCTGCTTCTCAATTCACATATCGACACGGTGAAACCGACCGCACAATGGACCCGACCGCCGTTCACTCCCACCGAAGAGGAGGGGCGTATATACGGTCTGGGCAGCAACGATGCCGGAGCCTCGTTGGTATCGCTGTTGAGCAGCTTCATCTACCTCCGCGACACCCGGCAGCCCTACAACCTGATATTCCTTGCATCTGCCGAAGAGGAAGTATCGGGATTGCAAGGCATATCATCCGTATTGCCCGAATTGCCGCCGATCGATTTCGCCATCGTCGGCGAACCGACCAGGATGCACCCCGCCATTGCCGAAAAAGGATTGATGGTACTGGATTGCACCGTGTACGGTGTTGCCGGTCATGCCGCCCGCAACGAAGGCATCAACGCCATATACAAGGCTCTCCCGATCTTGGAACAACTGCGGACATTCGAATTTCCCGAAACCTCCGGGCTACTGGGGGCAGTCCGCCTATCGGTCACCCAGATCGAAGCCGGGACGCAACACAACGTCATTCCCGACCGATGCCGTTTCACAATCGACCTGCGTACCAACGACCGGTACAGCAATTCCGAAGCACTGGAATGGCTGAAAAAACACTTCGACCTCGAAATCACACCCCGATCCATCCGGCTCAACTCCTCCCGCCTCGATCCCCGGCATCCGTTCGTGACCCGTGCCGTCGTACTCGGCAGGACACCGTTCGGTTCGCCGACACTATCCGACCAGGCTCTCATGCCGTTCCCCTCGGTAAAAATCGGACCGGGCGACTCCGCCCGATCGCACACCGCCGACGAATATGTAGCATGGGACGAAATCCGCGAAGCGATCGAAATGTATATCTCCCTGCTCGACGGGTTGAAGATTCCTAAAAATCAATGAATGAACAGGTCGGCAAGAATCGCCGTACCCCGACCTCCCTTACGGGTGAAATAATAGCAGAACGCATAAAGCCACGAGAGCCAGCGGTCCAATTGCAACTGCATCGTTTTCCGGTATAGATTGCGTCCCGACGGACTGCCCTCACGGGCATACAATGCCGCCACGACGATCGTTTTATAATCGACTAACTTCAACAGCCGTTCGCGGTTCGGACAGTTGCACGACGCGATAGCCCGGCGGGTATGGCGGATCGAACGTTCGATTGCCGATGCCGATGCCGAATACGAATTGCCGGTAATACTGTCGTCATGCAGCCACACCTCCGACACAGGCTTCCCTTTCAGCCATACGATCTTCCGGGTATGCAGCATCAGCCGCACGCCGAGGTTCCAATCCTGCCAGCGCATCAGTTCCTCGTCCCATCCTCCGACCGCACGCACCACCTCCGTCCGCACGGCAAATGTCTGTGTACTCAATATCGAATGAAAAATCTGCTGGGCTACCCTTCGGGAACACGGCTTATGCTGGACATGCCGACGACCGTCCGCCGTTACCAACGTACGGCGCGAACCGATAATATCGGCATCCGGATATTTTCGGAATGCCTCCATATAACGGGCAACAGCATCCGGAGCCAGACAATCGTCCGAATCGAAGAACATCACATAATCGCCCGTCACAGCAGCAAGCCCCCGGTTCCGCGCGGCATTCGCTCCGGCTTTCAGTTCCTGCAACACGGTAACCCGAAATCCCGGTGCATTCCGCTCTGCCGCCCATTCCCGGCAAATCGACAACGAATCGTCCGTCGAACCGTTATCCACCAACAGCACATGTATCGGCGCATAACTCTGCTCCGCAATCGAAGCCAAAGTCCTGCGCAAATAATGCTGCCGGTTATACACCGGAATCACGATCGACATTTCACGATTCATACGCACCGAAATTATTTATATACTCAAAGATACGATTTTTTCGGATAGGCTCTTGCCTTCGCACCCATTTTTTATACCCTCCGCACCCGACAAAGACAATATCCTCCGACTGACACCGAAAATATTTGGCTGCGGCACTCATTTTTGCTACCTTTGCTATCCATGAAAAAACGACGCGGGACTGCATCTGGCAGATGCCCGATCACCAAACAAGACAGGCTTATGAATATATTACTTGTAGGCGAAGCCAGCAATCTGCACTGGACATTGGCAGAAGGGCTGCGGGCATTGGGGCACTCTGTCACAGTCGTATCGGACGGAAGCAGTTGGATGAACAACCGCCGCAACATCGACATCGCCCGCAAAAGCAACGGCTTATTCGATTCGGTCAGCTATCTGGCACGCATCCTACGCTATCTGCCCCGGTTCAAAGGCTACGATGTCGTGCAGGTAAAAGGGCCTATCTTCTTCAACCTGCGTCCCGAAAAAAATCTGGCGATATTCAACTACTTGCGCAAGCACAACCGGAAGATCTTTCTCGACGCTTCCGGATTGGACTACTACTACTCCAAAGCCTGCTTCGACGGGAAAAGCTATCGCTATTCCGACTACTTCATCGGCGACAAGCCGTTGAACACCCCCGACTGGGAAGAACGGCGGAAAGCCTACTTCGGTCCGATCAAGCGCCCGAATATCGAAATGGCACAACAAGCCGACGGCATCATCGCCTGCCTCTACGAATATTTCGTCGCTTACGAACCCGAATACAAAGACAAACTGGCATACATCCCCATTCCGATACAGCTCGACCAACATCCGATGCGGGAGATTCCCGACACGTTGGAGAAAGTGCGTTTTTTCATCGGCATCCAGCAAAAACGAAGCGCAATAAAAGGGACGGATGTCATGTACGACGTATTGCAACAAGTGCAGGCGAAATACCCCGACGAATGCGAAATCAAGAAAGTCGTATCGGTGCCCTATGCCGAATACAATAAAATGCTGTACGACTCCGACATACTCATCGACCAGCTTTACTCCTACACTCCGGCAACCAACGCATTGGGGGCAATGGCAAAAGGACTGGTGGCTGTAAGCGGAGCCGAACCCGAATTCTACGACTTCATCGGCGAACACGACCTGCAACCGGTCGTCAATATCCTGCCCGACCGCGATGCGGTATTCAGCACATTCGAAAATCTGATTCTGCAAAAAGAGCGGTTGGCGGAACTTTCCCGACAAAGCCGTGCTTTCGTAGAAAAACACCACGACCACATACAGGTGGCGAAACAATACGTCGATTTCTGGAACTCCAAATAATCAGGCAAAGAAACGCTGTTTCAGCATCCACAACGAAATGCCGACAGCCAATACTGTGACCGCTGCCGCAATCCAGTAAAAGCCATAGACGGTAGCTGCGAAAACAACACCGCACACAACCGTCGAACCCATCAGCAACAGCGGGGTCATACGCCCGATGCGCAATCCGTAGGCTTTACGGCACACGACATAAATCACGGCTAAATAAAATACGAATCCGGCTAAATAAGCCATACCGATACCGGACAGACCGAACCAAGAGTAACCGGCGATATTCAGCAACAGATTGGCACTGTCCGACAGGAATTCGGTAATCAGGAAATATTTGCCAGCCCCCTTTGCCAGCAGGATAAACCCGATCGACCACGACACGGCACGGAACAGGACTCCGATCATAGCCCATGCCACATAACGGTCGATCGCCATAAATTCGGCTGTGTACAGCAACTGTATCACCCACTCCCTGCACAAGATGAACACGCAGATGATCGGCAGCAAGATCAGCAACGATGTTTCGGCTTGCAGCGAAACATAATTCGATACCTCCTCCTTGCGGTCGGCAACAGCCGACAACCGCGGATAATATTCCATACCCATTGCCGTAAACACCAGTCCCACATATTTCGTCACTAACGTAAAACCGGCTTGATAAAGACCTACCGCCTCTTTCCCGTCGGTATGCTGCAACCATACGACAAACAAATACGAGAACAAGGTAGTGATAAATCCGCTTACCGTCATGAAGATACCTAATGACACCATTTCTCGTCCGGCACGGGCAGTCTCCACCACCGACATCCGAGGAGCATCCGGCATCCGGTTGCGCAAAAAGAAGGTGGTCACCGCCACCGAAAGCGATTGAAGAATCAGAGAGGGCACAATGCCACCCACCCGAAAGAAATAATACAGCGGCAACGACAACAGCACTCCCGCAGAAGAACCGATCACCGAACATTGTGCCATCTTTTTCAACTTGCCGAGCCCCTGCAATACCGCCTGCTCGCCCGAAGCCAGTGCATTGAACAGCAGGGTACACGACAGAAAGACGAAACTCCACATGTGCTCGTCATTGCCGAAAGTCCAACGGCTCAGATACGGAGCCAGCGACAACATCGTCACGGCACCGAACAGCCCGACGAACCACGACCAGCGGCGCACCACCGAAACCGTCCGTTCCAGACCGCACGGCTTATCCCCTTTCGCATCGCGCGAAATATCGCGGACCGCGCTCGAACGCAATCCCAAACCGGTCAATGCGCCGATCATCTCCATCGACGAAGCGTACAGGCTGATAAAGCCCACGCCCAGCGTACCCATCCAAACAGCCACCAGCTTGTTCCGAACAATCGAACAGAGGATGCCGATAACCTGCACCCCGCCGAAAAGCCCGGTCGCTTTCACGATCGTCCGGTAAATCTTCTGTTTGGATTCTCCGCTCATAATGCCAGTTCATAAATATCGTACACCACACCCCGCGCGCCGAATCCCTCTTTCTGGGCAATCAATCCTTCGTTAAGGTAATGTCCCATCTCCTCGGTCGATTGACCGAACTCGAACCAGACACGGTCGGCAAACTCTTCCGAAATAAGATGCGAAAACAGCAGGTCGAGCGCACCGGCAGCCTTGCCCGATACCGATGCCGATATGTATTGCACATGCACCGTGCGTCCGGTATCGTAGACGACACAGCCCGCCAGCACCTCGCCGCCGCGCGTGGCGGTAAACAACCGGATCCGATCCGGAAAACGTTCATGAAGCAATTTCATCTCTGCCGACGTATGCACCGGCGATACACCGTAGCGCGACTGCAAATTTTCAGCCAGCACACCCCAAAACGCGGAATAATCATCTGTTTCAGAAACAGATAACCCGGATTGCTCCGCTTTACGAATACACCTACGTCGAAGTTCATTAAATCGCATTCGCCTGTCGAGCGGGATCGCCGACGACAAATTCCGGGCAATCAACGACGCTCCCATACGGAAAAGGGCATAACGATCGGTCTCTGCCGGGTAACGATGATAAATATGCGGAACGCATTTATAAATCCAGCGGGAGAAACCTTCGCTGCGAAGCCATGCCGCTACCGCCTCGAATATCGCCAATACCTGCAACGCCGATGTTTTCGGCTGCACCACTATCCCGCCGTAGGTCAGACCGCCATGCGAACAAAACAGATCGCCCTGCCGGTTAGCCGGAAGCACGGCGACCAGCGCATGCCCGTCGTACACCAGCAACGAAGCATCCTCGAAACGGTCGGCATGGTACTCCATGTACTCGCGGCGGAACAAAAACGTACCGTTCGCCGAAGCATCCACCAAAAGATTCCACTCCGAACATCTGTCGGGTGTATAACGTATTATTTCCATCGCTTATAAATTCAGCCACAGTTCCGGGTTGAGTTTCGTCCGCTCTTTCCACAATTGGAAAGTCAGCACGGTACGGTTGCCATCCTCCGAATCGGAGAAAATCGTTCCCAGTTCCTGCCGGGCTGTCACTTTCTCGCCGACCTTCACGCTCACCCGGCTTAAATTCGAATAGATCGTCAGGTAATTACCGTGCCGCAGAATCACAGTGCTGTTATAACCGGGCGTTACAAAAATCCGTGACACCGTACCGCCGAACACCGCTTTGGCTTTCGTGCCCGGTGTCGTCTGCAACTCGATACCGCTGTTCTCGATCTGCACATACTTCAATTCGGGATGTTTCTGCAAACCGAAACGGGCAATGATCTTATAACTTCCGGTCAGCGGCATAGGCAGTTTCCCTTTGTTCTTTTCGAAACTGCCCGACAAAGCCAACTCTTCTTTCGTCATCTTGTAGCCGCCCGAAGGGGTCGTACTCTTTCCCTGCCCCGACTGTTTGGCGCGGTCGGCAGCCTTGCGTTCCTCCTCGGCAATCAGTTTATCCAACTTCCGGTCGAGTTCCGCCGCCTGTTTCTTTTTACGGGCTATTTCCTGTTTCAGCTGTTTTTCCTGCTTTTTCAGTCCGGCAATATAGGTACGCTTGTTGCGCTCCTGTTGTTCCAGTTTCTTTTTCTCTTTCTGCTGCTGCGTCAGCAACACCTGTTTCTTCAACCCGATCGCCTCGTATTGTGCACGCTTGCGTTCGATCCGTTCCTGATCGGCTACAATCTCACCCGCCTGCCGTTTGCGCCACGCCGAAAACTCTTTCAGATAGCGGATACGGCGATAAGCCTGATCGAGCGATTCGGCAGAAAAGACGAACAACAGTTCATCGTACGACGAATGGTTGCGATATAGCCCCTCCACCGCTTTGGCGTAACTGCGACGTTTGGCATTCAAGTCGAGTTGCAACAGGTACAACGAATCTTTCAACTCGCGCTGTACCCGGTTGGTCACGCCGATTTCGTTGTTCAACCGGCGGATCGAATCCTTTTGCGAACGGAGGTCTGCCATGATCACATTCAACTCGTTCAACGAAGTCTTCGCACTGCGGCGGTTCTTGTCCAGCTTCCGGTTCGCCTCGTTCACCTCTTTCAAGGTTTTCTCCTTGTTTTTCTTCAAATTATTGATGTTCTTGTTTTGCGGCACCGCCATGCCGAACGACAAGAAGAGCAATAACAATATGACTATACGGCTTCTCATTTCAACAACACATTTAGCAGAGATCCCAGATGCACCCGTTTATATCCCGCATAACCGGGAAATGCGGCAGGCTGGTTCCGGTCCCAACGTACCGACGACGCATTGTAATCGAGCAAGGCTTCGATCCGACGCCCCTGCCCCTCGAATGCCGCTTCGATCAGCAAAGGCACTTCCCTGCCACCGATATCGGTGTACCTACCGTATCCGACCGTAATACTCTTGCCGCCGGTATGCAGCCCGGCAAAAAAAGCCGCCAACCGGAATCCGTCCAGTTCGAACCCATAGTCATATACCCGATCTTTCCGGCGGGGAGACAGCTTCCACTGTTCGTCCTGCCGGTCGCTGATTTGGAGCATCCGCTCCGGCTCGACATCTCCGCCAAGGGCAAACACACGCCCCAGCAACATCGACTGGATCATTTCGAATGTCACCGGCGTATGGACGGCAGCCCCTACATCGGCAAGCGATTCCGCCAGATAACACTGCGACGCTTTCACGACGGCAAAAACGCTGTCGGTCGTGACACGGAGCCGCGCCATCTCCAATCCGAGAAACGGACGCAGCGAAACCTGCAACTCCCGGTCTTTAACCAACGTAACCAACACCGGAGAACTCAATGAAATATTCTGCGCCGGCAAGGCTATCGTGGCATTCCCCTTGCCATAAAACGAAACCCAATCGGGATAACTCGCCATCAACGAATCGACACGGGTCTGCCGATGTTGCACAGCCATGCGGCGAGGCGAGGAAACAGTCTCTTTCTGCGTCCGGCATCCGCCGAGCAAAAGAAGCACAAACAAGATCAATAGCAGGTTTCGTTTCATTCTTCGATATATTTTCTCAATTCAATTTTCCGAAGCAACAAATCCGTGTTGCCCCCGGTCTGGATAGCCCGCTGCCAATACTCCACAGCCCGGTCGGTCTCGCCGAGCAACGACAGCACATCGCCATAGTGTTCGAACAACTCCGCCGACGGCTCTTTCGCATTCTCCAACGCCTTTTCCAGATACCACTTGGCAAGAGAATAGCTCTTCTGCCGGAAAAGCACCCAAGCATACGTATCTAAAAAGTTCACATTGTCGGGTTCTTCTTTCAAACTCTTCGCACTCATCCGTTCGGCATAGTCCAGATCGGTATTCCTCACGGCAAGCAAATAAGCATAATTGTTCATTGTGCCGACATTCAGCGGATTGAAACGCAACGAAGTCTTGTACGCCTCCACCGCCTCTTCCCACTGCCCGGCAGCATTGCAGAAATCGCCCAGCAACATATAGAGCTCGGACATCTTGCCCGGATCGTCCGCGTCGGCAGAAGCAATCACATTCCGCATCAGGGTTATCGCCTCCTCGTTTCGCTTCAACTGCGAATAAGCGATGCCCATATATACATACAGGTCTTTCTCCGACGGAATATATTCCACGGCTTTCAACCCGTAATCGATCAGGGATTCATATTTCTTCTCAAACATCAGCAATTCCAACAACCGCAGCCAATTTTCGGTACTGGTCGGTTCGAGGTCGGTAGCCATGGCAAACTGCTCCTCGGCTTGTCCGTATTTCTGAATCGTACTCAGATACGACCCATAAAGCCGATGTACCGGTTCTTCCTGCGGATACAGTTCCAGCATTTCACGGAACAGCGACTCGATGCGGTCCGAAGCCTTGCCCCGTTTCAGTTCGTCGATGATATACGATGTAAATATCTGCAACTTGGTATCCACGTCGATACCCATATTCAATAACGCGCCGCGTATCTCATTATTATACGCCAGCGTATCGCCCTGCTTCTCGTAATACGATGCCCGCGACAGGTACAGGCGTCCGTTGTCCGGCTCTTGTGCCTCTGCTTGCCGATACATCGACATGGCGGCTGAATCCCGGTTCACTTGCAGATATACATCGCCCAACAGGCGCATATAGTCGGCATTCTGCGGATAAGCCTGTTGCAGCCGTTCCGCCTCCGTCACCAAACCGGCGGTATCGTTTTTCATCCGGTAGAGTTTCATCTTCTCGACCGTAATCGCATCCATCATGCCCATCGACAGCTCCATCTGCGAATAACAGTTGATCGCGCTGTCGATCTCCCCTTTCTGCAAATAAGCATCGGCAAGAGCCGAGTTCAGTTCCGGTTTCTGGGGATTTTTCGCCACCAACCGTTTCCAGACCCGTATCGCTTCATCGGCACGTTCAGCCTGCAACGACACATTCGCGTAAGCGACATTGAACCAATAATTGTCCGGATCGCCTTCCGCCGCATCGCGCAGATAGGCATACGCCTTCTCGAACTGTCCGTCGCCGAGCAGGTACGAAGCCAAGAAAAATTTAGCGGAGATATTCGCCGTATCCGTTTCCAAAGCACGGGTCATCAAGTCGAAAGCCGCATCGTCCTTATCCTGTGCTTTCATCCGCTCCGCCTCCATATAGAAGTAGTCGAATTTATTCCGGAGCGGCTGCGGCAAACGGTCGTGCGCATCGTCCTTCGCTGTCCGCAAAGTCGAACAGGAGAACAACAGCGACAACACGCCGGCAACAACGATCACCCAAAACGCTTTTCTCATCTCACCACCCTTTCCGTATTATTTCACTCCGGTATGTCCGAATCCGCCGGCTCCGCGCTCGGTTTCGTCGAGCGTATCGCACTCGGTCCACTCCACCCGGCAATACTCTTTCACTACCATCTGGCAAATGCGTTCACCGTCCTGTATCTCGAACACATCTGCCGAAAGATTGATCACGATAATGCCGATCTCGCCCCGGTAGTCGGCATCGATCGTCCCCGGCGAATTAAGCACCGTGATCCCCTTCTTCAACGCCAAACCGCTGCGCGGACGGATTTGCGCCTCATACCCCTCGGGCAAGGCGATAAACAGTCCGGTCGGCACCAACGCACGTTCGCCGGGAGCCAACCGCATCGGCGCATCCAAGTTCGCACGAATATCCATACCTGCCGCAAACAACGTTCCGTACTCGGGCAACGCATGTTTCGAACGATTGACAATATTTACTCTTACCGATTTCATATTCTTTTCTTTTTAACCTGAATACGCCCCGATCGCGCCGGAGCCTAAAATCCGAATTCTTTGCGAAAATAACCAATTCCCCACAAAGTTAATCGGAATTTTTTCAAATTAATGCAAATTAAAGAGAGATACGGCTTTTAATTCCGGAGTAAAAACCCACACCACACCGCCACATCTCATAATATTCTTAAAATCCGCATCATACTTTCCGCTTTTTATTACCTTTACAAAAAATAGGAGCAGATCGGCATAGTTCAAATAAATTTGTCTCTGCCCTCGCCTTTCACTATCTTTGGATAAGATAGGAGGCGGCTCGGCATAGTTCAAATAAATTTGTCTCTGCCCTCGCCTTTCACTATCTTTGCTACATATTTTTATCGACATGGACGAAAAGACAATATCGACAACCGGCAGCCCGGCGATGAGCTGGGAGAAACTGATCTCCGCCAAACGCTTCGGCATGGAACAATACCACGACGACCGCAAACATACCCGCACCGATTTTCAGCGCGATTACGACAGGTTAGTATTCTCCTCTCCGTTCCGGCGGTTGCAGAACAAGACGCAGGTATTCCCGCTTCCGGGCAGCATATTCGTACACAACCGGCTGACCCACAGCCTCGAAGTATCGTGCGTCGGTCGTTCGCTCGGCAACAATGTTTCGGCAACTCTAAGCGAGAAATATGCCGGAGAGGCGTGGGAATACAAGCTGAACCACCTCGGTGCGATCGTTGCAGCAGCTTGTCTGGCTCACGACTTGGGAAATCCCCCGTTCGGGCACTCCGGCGAACGCGCCATCGCCACCTATTTCTCGGAAGGCAACGGACAGGGACTGCGCCCGCTGCTGAACGACGAAGAGTGGCAAGACCTGACGCATTTCGAAGGCAATGCCAATGCTTTCCGCCTGCTCACGCACCAATTCAACGGACGCAGACCGGGCGGTTTTGCACTCACCTACTCCACGCTGGCGTCGATCGTCAAATACCCTTACTCGTCGTCCCTATCGCCCAAGAAGGGAAAATCGGGTTTCTTTACCTCCGAAAAAGAGGACTTCATACGCATCGCCACCGATCTGGGAATGCTGCCCGACGGCGACAGCGGACTACGGTTCCACCGCCATCCGCTGGTATTTCTGGTCGAAGCAGCCGACGACATCTGCTACCAGATCATGGACATCGAAGATGCCCATAAACTGAAAATCCTCACCACCGATCAGGTAAAAGAGCTATTCCTCAACTATTTCGAGGGCGAGAAACGAGATCATATCGTCGAGATCATGAACCGCGTAGACGACACCAACGAACAGATCGCCTACCTGCGCTCCTGCGTTATCGGCAAGCTGGTCGATGAATGTTCGCTCACTTTCTGCCGCGAAGAAGCCGCTCTGCTCGCAGGCACATTCTCCGGTGCTCTGATCGACCACATCAGCCCCACGCCCTGCCAAGCCTACCAGACATGCGCAAAAACGGCATGGAACAAAATCTACAAATCGTCCGACGTACTCGACATCGAACTGGCAGGTAACCGCATCATCACCACACTGCTCGACAAGCTGCTCGATGCCGTGCAATACAGCGACAAGAACTATTCGCAACTGCTGCTCAACAAAGTACCGGCACAGTATCAGGTACATGCCGACACTCTGTTCGGGAAAATACAGGCAGTGATCGACTACATATCGGGCATGACCGACGTATATGCGCTCGACCTCTACCGCAAAATCAACGGCATGAGTTTACCCTCTCTCTAAACAGACCGACCGATGAAAAGACATCTGCTTTCTCTCTGCATCCTGCTCGCCGCATTGCCCCTGTTCGCCGGGAGCTATACGGTTTCGAGCATACCCAACGTGCAACTTTCCGACGCACGACGTTTCGTCAGCAATCCCGACGGCATCCTCTCGCCGGCAACCCAATCCGCCATCGACCGGATGCTCGGCACCCTGAAAGAGACCAATACCACCGAAGCTGCCGTAGTGGCGATCGAGTCGATCGGCGATACAGACCCCGACCTGTTTGCCACCGACCTGTTCACTTCGTGGGGCATCGGGCAGAAAAACGACAACGGGCTGCTGATCCTGCTCGTGCTCGACCAGCGGCGCATCGTATTCCGCACCGGCTACGGGCTGGAAGGCGTATTGCCCGACATCATCTGCAAACGGATCCAGCAACGATACATCATCCCCGCCTTCCGGCAAGGCGACTACGACACCGGCATGTTGCGGGGAGTAGAAGCAACGGTACAAGCACTCTCCTCGCCCGAAGCCAATGAGGAGTTGCGCTACACGGCTCCCCCGTTCGAGGTGCGCAACCTGCTGTGGGGATACGGCTGTATCGCCGTGGCTGTCAGCCTGCTCCTGCTTTGGCTCGTATTGGGCAACCTATGGAAAAACCGCAAGCGGGAACCGTACGAACGCTACCAGAAATTATTGAAATACCGCACCCTGCTGCTGTGCCTTTCGTTTCCGTTTCCCCTATTCGTGCTGTTCGTCTATTGGGGTGTACGGTACAAACTGAAACGGCTGCGCAACAAACCGCGCATTTGCGACTGCTGCCGTTCCGTGATGAGGAAATGCGACGAAACGGAAGACAACTACTACCTCACACCGCAAGAAAACGCCGAAGAGATGCTCAATTCCGTCGATTACGACGTGTGGCTCTGCGAGAAATGCGGCAATACGCTGGTATATCCCTACGAAAACATCTTCACCCGGTTCAAGGAGTGCCCCCACTGCCATGCACGCACCTACTGCTACGACGGCGACCACATCGTGCGGAATGCCACAGCCCTATCGGAAGGACGCGGTGAAAAACGCTACCATTGCGAACATTGCCGGCGTGTCGATGTCACTCCCTACATCATACCCATCATTATCGCAGGCGGTATCGGCGGCGGCTCGGGCAGAGGCGGTGGCGGATTCGGAGGTGGGTTCGGCGGAGGAATGACCGGAGGAGGAGGAGCTTCGTCGGGCTGGTAACCGCAACCGAAGCAACCTATCGCCCGAAGATTTGTATATCTCGATCGAAGGTACTACCTTTGCAGCGAAATTAGAAAACGAAGCGTTTTGTAATCCTCATCGGAGGGTATTGCGACAAATAGTCAGATACCGGATAAGATGACTGGGTAAAACCAATCACCTTGTCCGGTATCTTTTTTTTGCACAAACCATAAAAAAGAAAATATGAAAAGAGACGCCATTGATTTAAGCAAAGACAGTATTTACAGATTATTCGGTAAGTATTTCATTCCCACCTTGCTGGGGATGCTCGGCATGTCGGCAGTAACAGCTATCGACGGCATCTTCGTCGGACACAGCGTAGGCAGCGACGGCATTGCCGCTATCAACATCATTATCCCGGTCTTGATGACCGTCACCGGTATAGGATTGATGATCGGAGCCGGATGTTCGGTCGTCGCATCCATACACCTGTCGCAAGGCAACACCAAAGCGGCACGGCTCAATGTAACGCAAGCCATGATTTTCGCCACCGTCGTAACACTCGTTCCGGTAGTGGCAATGACCGCATTTCCCGAATCGTCCGCCCGGCTATTGGGATCGTCCGAACACCTGCTGCCATTGGTAAAAGAATATATGCTGTGGAATGTTCCCTCGTGGATATTCATGATCTGGGAAGCCATAGCCCTCTTCATCATCCGGCTGGACGGCGCACCGAAACTGGCAATGGCTTGCAGCCTCATCACCGCCGCCCTGAATGTCATACTCGACTGGCTCTTTATGTTCCCCTTCGAATGGGGGTTAATGGGTGCCGCTTTCGCCACCTCGATCAGTACCGCCTTAGGAGGCATAATCGCCATAGTCTATCTGACAGGATTTGCCGGGAAACTGCGTTTCCTGCGGATCAAAATGAGTATGAAAAGCATTCGGTTATCCCTGCGCAATATCGGGTACCAGTGCCGGATCGGGTCCTCCGCCCTATTGGGCGAAGCCACGATGGCGGTACTCATGTTTATGGGCAACCAAGTATTCATGCACTACCTCGGCGACGACGGTGTAGGCGCGTTCGGCATCGTATGCTACTATGCTCCCTTTATATTTATGGTAGGCAACGCCATCGCCCAATCGGCACAACCCATCATCAGCTACAACTTCGGTCGCAAAGAAAAACACCGCACGAGGGAAACCGAAAAAATAGCGATACTAACAGCCCTGCTATGCGGCATCACAGTGACCGCCGTATTCTCGCTGTTCCCCCGGTTTATGGTCGGTCTGTTTATCGATCCGGATAATACGGCTGCCCGTATCGCTATCGACGGATTCCCCTATTTCGCCACAGGATTCATTGCCTTCATATTCAATCTCACGGCAGTAGGCTATTTCCAAAGTGTCGAACGCATAAAACCGGCAACCCTGTTTGCCCTGTCGAGAGGCTTCCTGTTGCTTATTCCAAGTTTCCTGCTTGCGCCGCAATGGCTCGGCACGCCGGGCATCTGGCTTGCCATGCCCATAGCCGAAACCCTCACCGCCATAGCCACTATCCTGTTCTATTTCTACGTGCGGAGAAAAGAGCGGAAATCTCGGTCATTCTGACGCACAGAAAAGGGGTTGTATCGAAGATTTTCTTTTCGACACAACCCCTATATGTTTCAAGGTGTTTCCGACACACCTTTTCAGCCTATTTCATTCGGAATACGGATCAGTTCAATCCGCCATGATTCAACAGATACTCAGCGATCTGCACGGCATTCAACGCAGCGCCCTTCTTGATCTGGTCGCTCACCAACCAGAATGTCAATCCGTTCGGATTCGTCAGATCGGTACGGATACGGCCTACATATACCGGATCTTTCCCTGCCAGATCCAACGGCATCGGATATATCCGCTGAGCCGGATCGTCGCGCAGCACCATACCTTCGGCACGTGCAAAAGCATCACGAGCCTCGGCTACCGACACCGGACGTTCGGTCTCTACCCACACCGCCTCGGAATGCGCACGCATTACCGGCACACGCACACACGTTGCGCTCACTTCGATATCCGAATGCATGATCTTGCGGGTTTCGTGATACATCTTCATTTCCTCCTTCGTATAGCCGTTTTCCATAAACACATCCACTTGGGGAATGAGGTTGTATGCCAACTGATAATAAAATTTCTCGATCGTAGGTTCTTCTCCGTTTACCAACTGCTTGAATTGTGTTTTCAGCTCCTCCATAGCCAGAGCACCCGCACCGCTCGCAGCCTGATAAGTAGACACATGCACCTTACGGATATGCGACAAATCCTCGATCGCCTTCAATGCCACGACCATTTGTATCGTCGTACAGTTAGGGTTGGAAATAATTCCGCGCGGACGTACAAGCGCATCGTCGCCGTTCACCTCCGGAACGACCAAAGGAATATCTTCCTCCATACGGAATGCACTCGAATTGTCGATCATCACTGCGCCGAACTTCGTGATCGTTTCGGCAAACTCTTTCGAGATTCCAGCGCCAGCCGACGTGAAAGCGATATCCACACCTTCAAAATCGTCGTTATGTTTCAGTTCCCGGATCGCAATTTCCTTTCCTCGAAACATACAAGTAGTGCCTGCGCTGCGTGCCGAACCGAATAACAACAATTCATCAACCGGGAAATTCCGCTCTTCCAATACGCGAAGGAATTCCTGTCCGACCGCGCCGCTCGCACCCACAATAGCAATTTTCATTTTCTTTGTTTCCGTTTTTATATTTCAATGAATAACCGACTGTCTCACAACAGCCTTTCTATGTTTTACTTTTTCGGTCGGCAAATATAGCAAAAGGTGAGAGTAGAATAAAATAAATCTATTTATTTTTTATACCGAACCAATATATGGCGAAAGGCGAAAACAGAAACAAACGGGAAACGAGGTTGCACGATTTGATTACACATCCTATGAAAAGGTCACAGCCATCCGGATAAAACCGGGATGTAAAAAAAATTGCATTATGCCACTACCCTCGGATTACAATATTTTGTCAATATGTTGTAAGGCCATTTAAAGCCTTTTTATTAAACTAAATTAAAATATATCATGAAAAAGACTACACTTACATTTGTAGCAGCTTGCTTCATCGGAGCAGCATTCAGCGCAAACGCGCAAGAATCTTTCGTTGTCGAAGATCCCACTATCGCCCCCTCTATCGCAACTTGTAAAGACGGCGGTATTTACGACGTATTCGCTCTCGGCGATGCCGGTATGGAGCAATTGAGAGCCAATTCCAACATCACGGTAAACGACTATCGCGGCGGTGATGATGCCAACTCCCACTATCCCGGCGGAAATGTAGGCTGGGCTTCGGACGATGTCTACAACACGATCACACCTACTGCCGACGGTCGCGGATTCGACGGATTCCAAGTTCACGGTAACTGGTATCAATGGTGGAGCGGTTTCTATATGACACGCAAAGCCGATACCGACCTTACCCACCTCAACGCAGACAGCCACCTGCATATCGCACTCCAATTGGTTGGCGACATAAACGTACCGTACGTAAACGTACAATGGTTCAAGGCAGACGGCAATGACGGTACAGCCCCCGCAATTGCATTCACCGAAGACGTAATCGACAATAAATATCCCGTTGTCGCTTCTTTAAAGAAAGGCGAATGGGTAGCTGTCGATATCACTCTCGGCAAAGTAGCAGAATTGATGAAAGACGAATTCGATATCGATATGGACTATACCCGTTTCGTCAATGACTGGCAGGGCGAAGCCGTTGCAATAAGCCTTCATTCGGGTCAGGACCATGCAAATGGAGGAACACCTCTTCCCGAATTCGGACATGAAGCAATCGTTTTTGTCGATGGAGCATACGTCTATACTCCCTCCGGTAAAGCAAGCGTCGATACCCTCGTACCGGGTGCAGACGATATCCAAGTAATCGTATCGGACAAAACCATCTCCGTCCTCGGTAACGACAATGCGCCCGTACAACTCTATAATATGTCCGGATCGCTGGTAAAAACTTCCGCCACTTCCGTCATCGGATCGGAAGACCTTGTTCCGGGTGTGTATGTAGTGAAGACTCTCCATGTTGCTAAAAAAGTAATCATCCGATAAGGGAAAAAGAAAGATTGTTAAACGCCACCGGTTAGATTTCAATAGGTAAAACCACTGCCTGCGGCAAACCCATTGGAGGTAGAAGCCCGAAGGAATTCTTGGGACATGACCTCCAATGGGTTTGAACAGGATATACGCCACTCTGAAACACCGACCGCTTATGAAAGAAAGACAGCCGTAACCAGACACTCGATTGTGAAGTGCCCCTCAAAAGTGAAACACAAGACTTTTGGAGTGCAGTTCATTGCCATAATGCCTTTTTATAGCCGTTTCGTATCGTTCGGCAGATTTCACCGGCTTTGTCACAAAAACATCATCCGATTAGCAAACACGTATATAGATTTTCCATGAAGAATATAGTCATCACGATCATCCTGACAGCCCTCGGTTTCAACAGCTTATATGGTGCTGACACCTACACGAATCCGATCATCGACATGAATGTACCCGATCCGACGGTATTGCGCGATGACGACGGATTCTTCTATATGACCGCAACCGAGAATATAACGAATATGCCCCTGTTCCGATCTGCCGACCTTGTAAATTGGACTTTGGCAGGCACGGTGTTCAAAGAGGGGGACAAGCGTCCGGCTACCCAGATATGGGCTCCGGAACTTTGCCGCATAAACGGCAAGTACGTGCTCTTCTACTGCTCGAATCCCGATCCGGAAGATACCTTTCAGGCATATATCGGCTATGCGGTCGCCGACCATATCATGGGACCGTGGCAGGATAAAGGCAAATTGTTCGACGGCTATGCGGCGAAATGCCGGGATACCATCGACCCGTTCTATTTCTCGGAAAACGGGAAACACTATCTGTTCTGGGGAAGCACCAACAAAATGTGGGTCATGGAAATCCGGGTCGATGACAATCTGAATATCGGGTTCGATCTCTCCCAGAAAGTGCAGACTGCCGGCACACATGTCGAAGGAACCGAAATATTCAAACGCGGAGAATGGTATTATATGTTCGCATCCCGGGGAAGCTACGCATGGATCACCTATCAAGTGGTAGTAGGGCGTTCGAAAAATCTTTTCGGACCCTATTATACGCAGGAAGGAATCTCGTTTCTGACCGGCGGCGACCTGAAAAGCCCGGAACGTAATCTGGCAAAAGCACGGGCATTGACTTCGGGTAACGACCGGTTCACAGGCACAGGGCATAACGCCCCCATTCTGACCGACGATGCCGGCAATACATGGTTCATCTGCCACGGGCACAAGGCGGGAAAAGAACTCGACATGTGCCGCGTTCCCCTGCTCGACCGGCTGTTGTGGGATGACGAGGGTTGGCCCTATCTGGAAACCGGATCGCCCACCCCCGATGAACATTACGCACCGACCTTTTCGGCGTGTCCGGCGACAATATCCGCCTCCAAATGACAAGATGAAAGCGGAAGCGTGAAAAAAATACAACAAAAAAATTCGGATAAGCAATGTTTGGCTCCAATAAAACAGTATATTGCCGAAGAATAACGATAGGGTGGTTCGTACTCCTGTCCATCGTTGCACTCTCACCCGAGACGGCAGCGCAGATCCTGCTCCCCTCGTTTATCTCCGACAATATGGTAATACAACGCAACGACACCCTCCTTCTCGAAGGCATGGCATCGAAGAAGAAGGCGAAAGTCCGTGTCACTTGCAGCTGGGGCGCAAACGCAGCCGGAACAACTGATACCGATGGAAAATTCTCGCTCCGGATTCCCACTCCGGAAGCCGGCGGACCGTTTTGGATAGAAATAGCACAGGGCAGAGAAAAGCCCGTGCGCATCGACAATATCATGAGCGGAGAGGTATGGTTCTGCTCCGGACAATCCAATATGGAGATGCCGGTAGGCAAATGGAACTGGGGCACATTGTGGGATCAGGAAAAAGAACTCCAAACCGCAGACCATCCCGGCATACGTCTTTTGCAAGTTCCGAGAGAAGTCTCCGATACGCTTGTAGATCCCATGAAATTCAAATCCGACGGATGGAAAATCTGTTCGCCCGCCAGTGTGGCGCATTTTTCTGCGTTGGCATACTTCTACGCCCGGGTACTGAACGAGACTCTCGGAATAGCCGTCGGTGTCATCAACAGTTCGTGGGGTGGCACTTATATAGAAGGATGGACACGCCGGGAAGCCCTCGTTCCGGGCACCGAACAAGGCTTGCACAACAACGGACTTTACAACACCGTCTCCGCATTCTATAATTCGATGGTCTATCCGTTGCAGTCATTCCCGATAAGGGGTGCGATCTGGTATCAGGGAGAACAAAACGAATCGCGCCATACCACCTACAACGCCTCACTCGAAGCTCTCATAACAGACTGGCGCACGAGTTGGGGAAACGAATTTCCCTTTTATATCGTGCAGCTGGCAGGATACCATACTCCGCAAGAGGTACAACCCGGCTCCAATTGGGCTGCCTTGCGTCAGGCACAAGCCGAAACATTGCATCTGCCTGCCACGGGAATGGTTACGGCAATCGACCTCGGCGATCCGGCAGATATACATCCCCCGCGCAAAAAAGAGGTGGCAAAGCGACTGGCGAATCTGGCTTTGGCGGAAACGTACGGAATCCCCCGGCATTGGCGTGCACCCTATCCGCTTCGCACCGAAGTCGCAGGCAACAAGATGATCGTGGAATTTTCAGAAGATGTCTGTCCCGATCTCCTGCCGGTTACAGGGTTCATCCTGGAAGATGACCACGGAAATTTCTACAAAGCGGATGCCGTCATGACCGGCTATCGGGAAATCGAACTTTCCGCCGACAGCATTTCCACCCCGACAGGAGCCCGCTACAATTGGGCGGATTATCCCACAGGCAATTTGCGAGGGGCAAACGGACTCCCGGTATTACCATTCAGAACCGACAGATTGATTGAATATTTAAAAAACGGAAAAAGATGAGATTCATAATTCTGACATTAACAGTTATTGCAGCCTGCTTCCAAGCAATTGCATTACCCGCCACTTATCAAAACCCTATCATTAAGGAGTCTATTCCCGACCCCACAGTGCTCCGGGCAGAAGACGGGTTCTTTTACCTGATGGGAACCGAAGATATATGGAATATTCCGATATTCCGGTCGCCCGACTTGGTGAACTGGACGCAGATCGGCACCGTTTTCGACCGCGACACCCGCCCCGCCGAAGGACAAGTATGGGCTCCCGAACTATGCCATATACATGGGAAATATGTTCTGTTTTACAGTGTCAATCTTCCCGATGCGGACAATTACGCCAATTATCTCGGATATGCAGTCGCCGACCATCCGTCGGGACCCTGGACCAACCGGGGAAAACTGTTCGACGGGAACGATGTCGGATGCGACAACACCATCGACCCGTTCTACTTCTCGGATGCAGGGAAACATTACCTTTTCTGGGGGTCTACCACCAACATGTGGGCAATGGAGATACAGATCAATGAAAATATAGACATCTCCTACGACCTTTCCAAAAAGGTGCAGACGGCAGGCACGCTTATCGAAGGTACGGAAATATACAAACGGGGCGACTGGTACTACATGTTCGCCTCGATAGGAAGTTACGCATGGACTACCTACCGGGTAGTCGTAGGCCGGTCGAAATCGGTTTTCGGTCCATACAAAGACCGCAACGGGGTAGCATTCCTCAAAGGCGGAGATGCGCTGAACAGCGACAACACCCTGACCAACAACAATTACAAATTTACCGGGAACGGACACAACGCTCCGATTCTGACCGACGGTGCCGGCGACACATGGTTTATATGTCACGGGCACGTCAAGGGAGAGGAGTTCGAAAAACGAATGCCGTTGCTCGACAAACTCTACTGGGACGAAAACGGATGGCCATATCTCCAAACCGGTTCTCCGGCGCATGCCGAACAGGAAGCGCCGCAATTCCCAAGCGATTGGGTTGTCGAAAATCCCTCCACATCGGCTATGTCGGATGCACACGGATACTACGACGTTTTCCAGATGTCGCCCGACGCACTCCGCATGCTTGAATCCAGCTCCAAAAACAAAGTAACCCACTACGCCCCCGAATCGGACGGACGCAGCATCACTCGCCTACTGATGCGGAAATATACTCCGCGTCCCGTTCAGGGTGTAGACAACGGCGAAGACTACCAGTCGTACTTCATCACCGGCAACGGTCTCAGCTCCATCGTGTTCAATAGCGGAGAAATTGGCATCGACCTCTCGCATGTAAATTCCGACACACGGTTGCGGATAGCCCTGCGCACCGATGCCGAGCCCGAACTTTTCGGCATGGACTTCTTCAACAACGGCACAGCACCGGCATTTTCGTTTGCCATAAACGGATATGCTACCGGTTACCCCGTGATTGCCCATTGGCCTGTCGGGAACGGATGGATCGGACTCGACATTCCGTTCAGCCGCATAGCGGAAATCTGTCCCGGCTTCGATCCGGAAATACTGGCATCCGGGAAATGGACGGGTGATTATCTGAAAATCCAAGCCGGAAGGCTGAAAGATTCCAACTTCTCGATCGATGCGTTCTACCTCTATACTCCTGCCGCCGTCAGCGGCGTAGAAGAGATGACTGCCGACAGCGATTCGTTCGGAATCGGTTTTGACGGGAGAACCGTGAAATCCTGCGAACGAGGAATCGAGGTGCTGTCGATATCGGGACTCTGCGTACTGCGCACCGACGAAATGCAGTTGGATCTCAACGCCCTGCAACCGGGCATCTACCTTTGCCGCAGCGGCAACCGAACCGTTAAAATCGCACTCCGTTAAGGATCATTGATTCTTGCACAATGAAAGAACAACAACTCATACAATCTCTGAAACAAGGAAACGAGCGGGCGTGGAAGATGCTGTACACGATCCACTATCAGACTCTTTGTGCGGTGGCATATAATTATGTCAGAGACAAACTGCTTGCCGAGATGATTGTCGGAGACGCTATAATTCATTTGTGGGAAATCCGCGAAAAACTCGAATTGCACACCTCGCTGAGAGCGTATCTGATGACCTCCGTGCGCAACGCCTGCACGAACTTCCTGAACACCAAACGCGCCCGCACCGAAGTTTCCATATCGGCATTGGAAAACGATTCGAATGAGAAAGAGGCACTCACAGTGGAGACTTCGCCATTGGGCATCCTGTTGGAGAAAGAGTTGGAAAAGAAAATAAAAGTAGCCGTAGCTACCATTCCGCCCGAATCCCGACGGGTATTTGTCCTGAGCCGGACTTACCGCAAGAGTTATGAAGAGATTGCAGAAGAGACCGGCATAACCGTCAATACGGTCAAGTATCACATGAAGCGGGCATTGTCGCATTTGCGGTGCTGCCTCGGCGATTACCTTTAAAGAACAACTATTATGAATCATATAAAATCAATCCAGCAACCATGAAAGAGGATAAACGTCAAATAGATAATTTGATTGCCGCCAGACTTTCAGGAAATTCTTCTCAGTCCGACTGGGACGAATTGCTCCAATGGATGTCGGAAAGCGAAGAGAACAAACAATATTATCTCGAAATGCGGGAGATATGGTTTTCTACGGGATATGCAATGGTCTCGTTCGATGAAAGCAAAGCGTTCGAAGATTTTATATACCGGTCGCATATCCACGAAAAGAAACGCAAAAAACATTTCTGGACAGGCAATGTCAGACGAGCCCTTTGGCAGGGAATCGCAGCCGCCGCAGTCGTGGCGATATGTGTCATCGGCGGATACATCACCGGTGAATCACGGATCAACAACAGCTTCGCCGATATCGTAGTGGAAGCACCCGTAGGCTCACGCACCAGCATCACGTTGCCCGACAGCACGAAAGTATGGCTCAATGCCGGAAGCACACTGGCTTACTCGCAGGGATTCGGAATCGACAAACGCACAGTCAAACTCGACGGTGAAGGATATTTCGAAGTTGCCCACAACAAAGAAAAACCGTTCAAAGTCGAGTCCAAGGATATGTGTGTGACCGTTCTCGGCACACGTTTCAATTTCAGAAACTTCGCCGACGACGGTGAAGTCGTGGTGACCCTTTCGGAAGGAGCGGTAGCTCTCGACAACCTGCTGGCAAAAAGCTCCCCGCGGCGTACGTTGGCTCCGGGACAGCGGGCTGTCGTCGATAAGCGCAACGGACGGATGAAGATCGAAGAAACCAATGCCACAAATGCCCACCAATGGATCTACGGGTATCTCTTCTTCGACGAGGAGCTGCTCCCCGATATTGCCAAACGGCTTGAACGGAGCTACAACATCAGCATCGTCATCGAAAACGAAGAACTGATGCACACCCGGTTCTACGGCAATTTCATCCGCGAAAACCAATCGGTGCAAGATGTCATCAACAACATCGCATCGACAGGCAATATAAAATACAAAATCGAAGGGAATCAGATAACTATCTATTAATCTCCAAAACATAACAAACTCAAAATTACCAATTTTACCAACCATGTTTCTAAAAAGAACCCTAATTACAGCCACGTTGTCATTCTTATTGGGAATGTCGGCGTTTGCCCAAAGCATATCCTTGAAGCTGGCGGATGCCACGGTCAAGGATGCTATGGAGCAACTGAAAAACGCAAGCGGGTACTCGTTCGTCTACAAAGTGGGCGATATCGATACCTCCCGCAAAGTAACCCTCGACGCCACCGATGTAAAGCAGGCAATCGTACAGATTCTCAACGGGCAGAATGTCGGCTATACCATTCAGGGGAAAAATATAGTGATCACCAAACGCACCGCTCCGGCGGGAACCGATGCGTCGGATGTCGCCGTATCCGATACCCGGATCGTAACCGGAACCGTGACCGACGAAAGCGGTGAACCGCTTATCGGGGCAACCGTAGCTCTCTCCGGTACCGGCCGTGCCACGACTACCGACCTGGACGGCAACTGGACTCTGACCGCATCGCCGGGGCAGACTGTGGATGTAAGCTACGTCGGATACGCCGGAAAAAAAGCCAAGATCGGGAAAGAAGGTAAAATAAATATCGTCCTTGCCGAGCAGTCGTCCGTATTGGAAGAATTTGTCGTTATCGGTTACGGCGCACAGAAAAAAGTAAACCTTACCGGTGCTGTGGCGACAGTGAATCTGGAAGAACAAGCCAAATCCCGCCCCATGACCACCATTTCACAGGCTCTGTCGGGTGCGGCAGCAGGTTTGAATGTCATGCAGCAGGGCGGACAGCCGAATGCCGAAAACACCAAAGTGCTGATACGCGGTATCGGTACGCTCAACGATGCCTCGCCGCTGATCCTGATCGACGGCATGGAGATGAGCCTCAACGATGTCAATCCCAACGACGTGGCGTCCATCTCTATTTTGAAAGATGCCGCATCCTGTGCCATCTACGGTAACCGGGGTGCCAACGGTGTCATTCTTGTCACGACCAAAAGCGGAGAAGAAGGACGCGTGAATGTAACCTACTCGGGCAAGATTGCTTACCAGACCGCCCAGAAATACCACAAGCAGGTAACAGACTATGCCGAATACATGGAACTGATGAACGAAGCCGCCGACAACAGCAATCAGGCTCGCCGGTTCAGTCCCATCACCATTCAGACATGGCGCGACGCCGCCAAAAATCCCAACGGCATCGCCGAATCGGGTTATCCCAACTATGTCGCCTATCCCAATACCGACTGGTATCACGAAATATACAAACCCGACTGGATGCAGGAACATACCATTTCGGTGGTAGGACGAGAGAAGCGAACCAACTTCTCCATTTCGGGCACATACCTCAACAACCCCGGTATCGTAGATAATTCGGGAGTCGATAAATATTACCTCCGCAGCAGTGTCGAAACAGAAATCGGGAAATACATCACCGTTGGTATGAAAGCGTGGGGATACCATTCCGACCAGGACCGAAACGACATCGGCATGCTCTGGGGACAGGATATGCAAAAAACCGTCCCCGGTATATACCCCTATTACGACGGCTATTACGGAGGACTTGAAACGACCGAGGAAGAAGGGACGGTACACAATCCGGTCAAGATGTTAAGTCTCGACTGGGGTAGCTACAAACAGTCGAAGTACAATGTGAACCCTTATCTTGAAATCCGTTTCCTCGATGGATTCAAATTCCAGTCGCAATTCTTCTATACCGACTATCAGACACACGACAAAATGATTACTCCCGGATATGTCGAAATAAAAAGTTTTTCGCGCGACATGATACTCAGCACTCCGCCCAACGCCGAGACGATGAAGAACAACAGTAACTCCGACAGCCGCTATCAGCTCCGCGAATGGAAGTTCACGAATATGCTCCGTTACGACAAGAGTTTCGGTGTCCACGATATCGGCGTAATGGTCGGATACGAAGAAGCCCGGCACTGGACAGACTATGTATATGCCGAAAAAGAGGGTCTGATAAATTTCAACCTTTGGGATTTCGACGCGATGATTTCACCCAAACAGATTTCCGGCAATAGCAGCGAATACTCTTCCCGCTCTTGGTTCGGCAGAGTAAATTATGCTTTCGACAGCCGCTACTTAGTGGAAGTAAATGCGCGTTACGACGGATCTTCGCGCTTCTCCCCGAAAAACCGCTGGGGTTTCTTCCCTTCGGTATCGGCAGGATGGCGCATATCGCAAGAACATTTCATGGACGATATCGACTGGCTCAACAACTTGAAACTGCGCGCTTCTTGGGGTAAACTCGGTAACAACTCCATCGGAAACTACGAGTGGCAACCCACCTATGCCGCTTACTCCTACGGATTCAACGGCGAACATGTCAAGGGATACGGTCTGAACACATTTGCCAACACGAACCTGAAATGGGAAGCAACCGCAGTCACCAACATCGGACTGGACTTCGGATTCCTCAACAACCGGCTCACCGGTACGTTGGAGTTCTATAACAAAAACACCGACGGTATTCTCTACCGTCCCACCCTCCAACCAACCCTCAGCGATTTCATCGCTCCGATGCAAAACCTCGCCGAAGTCAATAACAAAGGTGTGGAAGTAACCCTCGGCTGGAACGACTATGTCGGAGAAGTAACTTATGGTATCAACGCAAACTTTTCGTTCAACCGGAACCGGGTGGTAAACTATAAGGGCAACCTGATCAACGAATGGAGTACGGACGACAACGGAAACCGGTACTGGTACACCAACATCGGTGACGTAGCCAACGTATCCGGCGGAAATATAATCGTAAACGGACACATGATAAACGAGTATTATATGCTCTCCACCTATTCCGGAAACGGTAAAGGATTCAACCCCGACGGAAGCGTGAATATCAACGGCGGTCCGCGCGACGGAATGATCCGCACCGAAAAAGATATGGAATGGTTACAAGCCATGATTGCCGAAGGCTATGAGTTCATGCCGGGCAAGTCTGCCGACAAAGGACACATCTGGTACGGCGATTATATCTATGCCGACGTGAATGGAGACGGAAAATACGGAGATGACTACGACCGCGAATTTCAAGGAACTTCGAGCATGCCCAAATGCTATTTCGGACTTCAAGCCTATGCAAGTTGGAAAGGGCTCGACTTCTCAATGAGTTGGGCTGGGGCTACCGGCTTCAAAATCTACTACTATGCCCAATCGCTCAACTCCACATCCATGACCGCCGGATACGGTATCGGGCGCGAAGTAGCTTCCGACCACTATTTCTACGATCCGGAAAACCCGGACGACCCGCGCACGAATATCCATTCGGCAAATCCCCGTTTCGTCATGAACGACACCGGACAAAATTCGGCGAATGCCTCTTGGAAATTGCAAAACGGCGATTATCTGAAACTGAAAAACGTCACCGTCGGTTACACCCTGCCCGTCAAATGGACGAACAAAGCGTTGATGAAGCAGGTTCGCATTTACGCCTCGCTCGAAAACCTGTGTACGATTACCAAGTTCAAAGGGCTCGACCCGGAAATGATGGCTGCCGACGGATACGCTCCGATGCGCACCTATTCTTTCGGACTTAACGTGACATTCTGATATCAGCTTTTATAAGATAAACTGCAAGCCGAGTGCAGAAGAGATCAAGTGAAAACTTGAACGGACTATGCCGAGGCGCAGCATTTGTTGAAAACTAAAAATTTAAAATAAATCAACTCTGATGAAACTCAATATATCGAAATCTTCGCGCATGATATTCGGCACCGTACTTACCGCTGCGGTCGGCGTATTGGGAGTATCGTGCGTAGATATGGATCTGGAATCGCATTCAGATCTCTCATCCAAAAGTATCTGGACTGACCCGGTTTCTGCCGAGGCATCCATTATCTCCTGCTATTCGACATTCAAATCGCTGTATGCCGATCCGGCAAATATGTGGCCCGAGGTCATGGGCAGCCAGATGGACCGCGACCCGAACTGGTTTTTCATCGGCATGCTGAAAGGCACCCAGTCGATTCAGGACAACCGCATTCACGCCTATTGGGGATGGTATTACCACTACATCTTCCAATGCAACGATGTGATTCAGCACATGCCGGAAGTACCCGGAATGGACGAAGAGGTGCGTGCCCGTCTGATAGCCGAAGCCCGCTGGATACGATGCTACTACTATTACCAGCTGAACTGCGTATACGGCGGTGTGCCCTGGTATGAAAAAATGGTGGAAAACATCGACGACGCCCAGATGGGACGCGGATCCCAAGACGCAACATTCCAACTGATTATCGACGACCTGACAAAAGCGATCAATGAGCCGGCTTTCCCCAATAAATACAATCAGGGGACAGCCAACCACGGACGCGCCACGAAGGGTGCGGCATACATGCTCCGGGGCAAATGCTATATGTGGCTCAAAAAATGGCAAGAGGCATCCGAGGATTTCGAAGAGGTCGAAAAATGCGGCTACCAGCTTTACGAAAAAGGCAGTACGCCCTACAAAGACCTGTTCCTGACCGAGAACGAAAATTGCGACGAGATGATTTTCTCGGTGATATGCGATCTGCAAAACGACTGGTGGGGCAACCGCCGACAACGCGGATACGGAACCCGCGAAGCAACCGGTTGGGGTTGGAGCAACTACGTGCCCAATCCGCGGTTCGTCGATAGCTATGAGAATGCCGACGGTACACCGTTCAATTGGGACGACATCATTCCGGGCTACACCGACATGGATCCGAAAGCTCGCCGCGTGTACTTCCTGCGCAACAATATGACCGAATCCGAAAAGAATTTCCAAGCCGAAGCCGGAGCCGACATGAACCTGTATCTCCCCAATGAAAACGAAGAGAGAATACTGAAAGCCTATGAAAACCGCGACCCGCGCCTGAGCCTGTCAATCATTACACCCTATTCCACCTTCTTAGGCGGATCTGCCGGCGTAGCGAGAAACTTCACCAGCCGCTTCCCGTTCCGCAACTCGACAAAAAAACCGTTCGATCTGCGCATCGACACCGCCGACAAATTCTACTATTTCTGCCGTAAATTCGTCACCGAAGGCCTCGAACACGCCGACCATTTGGGTTGCAACGATATCGACATTCCGCTGATGCGTTTTGGCGAAACGCTGCTTTGCCTTGCCGAATGCTATAACGAGCTCGACCGTTTGGACGATGCCGTAAAAACGGTCAATCGCATCCGTCGCCGAGCCGGAGCCATTGAACTCAACACCACCGAACCGACTATGGTAAAAGGGAAAGAAGATATGCGCAAAAGACTGCGCAACGAGTTCAAGTGGGAACTGTTTGCCGAAGACATCGTCTATATGCACGAACTGCGCTGGCGCACATGGAAAGATGACAAATTCTATGTCACCAAACAGGGCGAGGTCAATGGCATGTGCCAGGTATGGGGCGAGTTCACCTACCACTACGCATGGGGAGGCGACCATTACTGGCTCTATCCGATACCCAACGACGAACGTGTAAAGAACCACAACCTGAGCCAAAACCCCGGCTGGTAACCGTCTTTACCATACCATAACCGCTATCACGGTATCGCCGGCAATCCGGTCTCGGTCGTGAGAACCACGGACCCCGGCGATACCGCCCCGATAGCATTCGATAACACTTCATCTGGAAAACATGAAACGATCCATAGTCATATTATCTTTATCAAGCGCTTTGCTGCTGGGAGGATGCGGGCACAACAACCGGGAATATTCTTTCCAGAGTGCCGGCTCGGATACCGTTTTTGAAGAAAAGGTCAAAGAGACCAAATACTACAAAAACGGTGTATTCAAGACCGACGGACATATATATTCTCTCTTCCATACCGAAGACTGGGTTTTCGGTATTTCCGGAAACAGAATGATCGAATCGTCCGATCTGGTACATTGGGTCAGAATGGGTAAAAGTGCCTTCGACAAAGACGACTTCCGGGTGGAGCAGACATCGGGGCTCGATATTACCCCTGTGGGAGAAAAGTATCTCATGGCATACGTATCGTCGGACGAGGAGAACGGAGGCATCTGCCTTGCTGAGGCTTCCAGAATCCGCGGACCTTACCGCGGCAACAAAATTCTGCTCCCCCATTCCGGCAAAGAGCGGCTCGGGAACCCCTCGTTTTTCACGCAGGAAGAGGAACGGTGGCTGCTATGGGACACCCCGCAAGGAATTTTCATCGGAAAATTCGAGTGGAATGAAACATCCCCGTCGGTTTCGGGACAGAAACTGATCGGATCGAAAAACTTCTATGCTCCGAGAGTTGTGGAGAAAGAGGGAATGTATTACCTGTGGGCTACTCTGCGCGACAACAAAGGAGGGCTCGTAGTAGGACGTTCGGAAAATATCGAAGGTCCTTATATCACCTCCGACGGCATCTTCATGGAGACCGGAGGAGATGTGACGCCGACCATAATCCCCAATTCCGAATTTTCCTGTATTTCCAACGGGTCGGCATTCATCACAGACAGCAACAACGATAACTGGATTCTCTATCACTCCCGGGCAAATCATGCAGGAGAATCCCAGACCGTGCTCATGTTGGATAAAATCATGTGGGACAACGGTTGGCCTGTTATGGGCAAACGCCACGCATCGGTAGCTTCACAACGCTGCCCGAGATTTTAACCGGCTTCGTACTGCCCGATAAAATGAAACGATTCCGATTCCCGCGTTCCGGAAAGAGGACATAATGACTTTTGCATAAAAACGACTGATTTATCATGAAAAAAATATTGTTTGCAGTTTCCTTCATCATCTGTGCTTTCAATGCCTTCGCCGGGAAACCGGTCTATCTCGATGAAACCCGAAATATCGACCTTCGCGTGGCAGATGCACTGTCCAGAATGACACTCGAAGAAAAGGTTGCCCTATGTCATGCCCAAAGCAAATTCAGCAGTCCGGGCGTGGCTCGACTCGGAATCCCGGAGCTATGGTGGAGCGACGGACCTCACGGAGTACGCGCAGAACTCAACTGGGGAAACTGGGACTATGCCGGCTGGACGAACGACAGTATCACGGCTTTTCCGGCATTGAGCTGCCTTGCCGCCACATGGAATCCCGAACTTGCCCACTCCTATGGAAACGCGTTGGGCGAAGAAGCCTTGTACCGCAACAAAGACGTCATTCTGGGTCCGGGCGTAAACATATACCGCTCGCCTCTGAACGGCAGGAATTTCGAATACATGAGCGAAGACCCGTACCTGACCGCCCGAATGGCAGTGCCCTATATCAAAGGCGTACAGGAGAACGGGGTCGCTACCAGCGTGAAACATTTCGCCCTGAACAATCAGGAACAATGGCGACTGCACATAGATGTGAAATGCAGCGAACGCGCCCTCTATGAAATATACCTGCCGGCTTTCAAGGCTGCCGTAGAAGAAGGAGGCGCGTGGACCGTAATGGGCGCATACAACAAGATCGACGGACAGCACGCCAGCCACAACGATCGGATGCTGAACAAAATATTGAAAGGAGACTGGAACTTCGACGGCGTTGTGGTGTCCGATTGGGGCGGTACTCACGATACGTTCGAAGCCGCCAACAACGGGCTGGATGTCGAAATGGGATCTTTCACCAACGGTCTTACCTCCGAAAGCGCACATCCATTCGACAACTACTATCTGGCAAATCCTTATCTGAAACTGTTGCGGGAAGGGAAGGTTTCGGAAGAAGTATTGAACGATAAAGCGGGGCGTATCCTTAAACTGATATTCCGGACTGCCATGAACTCCGGCAAAGGATTCGGATGCGTGGCTGATTCCGCACACTATTCCGTTGCCCGTACAATCGGCAACGAGGGTATCGTGCTGTTAAAGAACACTCCGGTCAAAAAAGGGAAACTGCCCTTGCTGCCCATAGACCCCGACAAATACGGCAAAATACTGGTTGTCGGTGATAATGCCGTACGCAACCTCTCCGACGGAGGCGGTTCTTCCGAACTGAAAGTGAAAGATATGATCACCCCATTGCAAGGGCTTCAAGAACTTTACGGCGACAAGATCGTGTATGCACAGGGGTATGCCGCCGGAAAAGCCAGCTACAACGATGTGGAAGAAGTTCCGCAGTCGCTCTTGGATTCTTTACGCAACGACGCGGTACTTAAAGCCCTGAATGCCGATCTGGTCATCGTCATCGGAGGCTTGAACAAGAACCGGTTCCAAGACTGCGAAGACGGAGACCGTCAGAGTTACAGCCTCCCCTTTGGTCAAGTGGAACTGATCGACGAACTGCTGGAAGTCAATCCCCATGTCGTGTTGGCGTTGATAAGCGGCAATGCCGTCGAGTTGCCGTGGATCGACCGGATACCCGCCGTGTTGCAGACCTGGTATCTGGGTAGCATGGGAGGTTATGCGCTGGCAGATGTCCTGTCGGGAAAAATCAATCCGAGCGGGAAACTGCCGTTCTCCTTCCCGGTCAGACTGGAAGACTGCGCCGCACATGCGTTCGACAGCCTATGCTTCCCCGGCGACGGAAATCAAGTGGTTTACAAAGAGGATATTTTCGTAGGATACAGATGGCACGACACAAAAGGTGTCAAAGCATTGTTCCCGTTCGGACACGGTTTAAGTTACACGACTTTCAAATACGGGAAACCTTTGCTCTCCGCCCCGCAACTCGACCGGAACGAAAATCTGACGGTTACCGTGCCGGTAACCAACACCGGGAAGGTAAAAGGGAAAGAGGTCGTACAATTGTATATCGGCGACGAGACCAGCTCTTTGCCCCGTCCCGTCAAGGAACTGAAAGGCTTCCGAAAAATCGAACTCAACGCCGGAGAGACACAGAACGTGGAATTCACCATAACCCCCGAGGATTTGTGTTTCTACGATCCGGAACTGTCGCAATGGCGTTCCGAACCGGGCAAGTTCAAAATCTATATCGGAACTTCTTCCGGCGATATCCGGAGAGTAGTCCCGTTCACCCTTTCCAAATAACAAAGCCATGCGCAACAGAAATATCGCCTTGCTGGCAGCCTGCAACATCATGCATCCGAACAGCGAGACGCAGGGAGCCACACGCTTTATACCCAAATCGCTTCCGATGTATTCGCTTCCGAATCGGGCATACAGGTCTATGCCGGCAACGCCCCCGACGGGTCAATGACGGGAAAGGACAACACAGCCTGTCGGAAACGGGCATCGGTATGTCTGGAAACGCAAAAGTACCCCGACCCACCCAACAAACCGCAATGTATCACTTGGTCGGAATAAAAAATATGACTATTGAAAAATATACGATGAAAAAAATGATCTGCTATGCGGCGTGTCTGGCATGTTCGATAAATCCGATGATTGCCAACACGGATATTGTAACTGTCAATACGCCGGAAACCTCGCTGGTGATATCCGCTCCCGAAGGCAAAGAGGTAAAAATCCTGTATTACGGAGGGAGACTCGAAGAATGCGATCTGGATGCCGTAGCAACATCGGCTTACAGAGCCGATGCCTATCCGGTGTACGGAATGAATTGCCCCGCAGAACCGGCTCTGGCGGTCACTCATGCCGACGGAAATATGACCTTGAAAATGGTGGTGGACGGAGTCTTCGCAACGCGCGACAAAGAGACCACGGTAACCTGCGTAAAACTCCGGGACGAACGATACCCGTTTTTCGTGAACCTGTTTTACCGGGCTTACGACGAGGTGGATATTATCGAAAACTGGGTGGAGATAACCCATCGCGAGAGTTCCCCGGTAAATTTGCAACGCTATGCGTCGGCATATCTTCCGATCCGGCGCGGCGATGTATGGCTATGTCATCTGCACGGATCGAGCAACAACGAATCGCAATTGTCACAAGAGGCTTTGGAACATTCGCCCGGAATGAAAACCATCGCGAGCAACCATACCATCAATACCACTCATGCCAGCCATGCCGAAGTCATGTTTTCGCTCGACGGGAAACCGCGGGAGAATGACGGAGCAGTAGTCGGCGCTGTTCTATGCTACGGAGGCAACTACAAGCTCAACATAAAAACAGCCGACGACGAATACCACCATTTCTTCGCCGGAATCAACGAAGACCACGCCCCTTACCGGCTTGCCCGGAAAGAGGTGTTCCGCACGCCGGCAGTCGCTTTCGCTTATAGCGGCGAGGGCACCGGCGGAGTAAGCCGCATTTATCACAAGTGGGCAAGAAAATACAAACTTGCCCACGGCAACAAGATCAGGCCGATTCTTCTGAACAGTTGGGAAGGAGTATATATGGATGTCGATCAATCGACTATGGAACAGATGATGGACGATATCGCCGAAATCGGAGGCAATCTTTTTGTAATGGACGACGGTTGGTTCGGCTCCAAATTCCAGCGCAATGACAGTTCGGCTCTCGGAGACTGGACGGTCGATTGCCGGAAATTGCCCGACGGCATAGAGGGGTTGCTTGCGGCAGCAGCCGAACGAGACCTCGACTTCGGTATATGGGTAGAACCCGAAATGGTAAATTCAAGAAGCGAGCTATACGAACAGCATCCCGAATGGGTGCTCGTACCGCAAGGGCGCAAGCCGGCAACCGGTCGTGGCGGTACGCAAATGGTACTCGACATGACGAATCCGAAAGTGCGCGACTACGTTGTGCAGATATTCGACCGGATCATAGGAAAATATCCCCAGATCAAATACGTAAAATGGGATGCCAACATGCCGGTAAAAAATCACGGTTCTCTCTATTTGCCGGCAGACCGTCAGGCTCATCTCCATATCGAATATCAACGCGGGCTCGAAGAAGTCTGCCGGCGTATCCGTCAAAAATATCCCGACTTGATCATGCAGTTGTGTTGCAGCGGAGGCGGACGAGTGAACTACGGCATGCTCCCGTGGTTCGACGAATTCTGGACGAGCGACAACACCGATGCACTGCAAAGAGTATATATCCAGTGGGGCGCCTCCTATTTCTTCCCGGCAATCGCCATGGCATGCCACATCAGCGCAGCCCCCAACTTGCAGACCTTCCGGTCTATCCCCATGAAATACCGAGTGGATGTGGCAATGAGCGGACGGCTCGGAGTGGAAATCCATCCGAAAAAAATGACGGCACATGAAAAAGAATTCTGCAAGAATGCCATATCGGAATACAAAAAAATCGGTGATGTAGTACAATTCGGCGATCTGTACCGCCTCCTATCGCCATACGAACACAAAGGAGTAGCTTCCCTGATGTATGTCTCCCCCGAAAAAGACGAAGCGGTTTTCTACTGGTACAAGACCGAACACTTCTGCAACCAGCACCTGCCGGTAATCAGAATGGCAGGTCTCGATGCCCGCAAATATTATCAGGTCAGAGAAATCAACCGCATAGATAACGTTCCCCTCAAATGCGAAGGGAAAATTTATAGCGGGAAATACCTTATGGAACAAGGGCTTGATATTCCCTATAAGCATATCCTGCCCTATTGGGAACAAATCGATTATGCAAGCCGGGTGATTCATCTGACAGAAGTAGAAAAAGATACCATCAATAAATAAGCCCCGGATCCGTGAACATACGTTTCGCGGGTTCTCAATCAATCAGCATCCAGTAACCTGTCTGGATAAACGCTTCCTTGATCCCGTTCTCCGGCAGTTCAATTGCCGGAGAACGGCAAGTATCGGCAGTCCGAAACAACACCACGCTTCGGGATGCCCCCCCACCTCTTCGGAAGCCGTATTTCTACACAAAAACAACCTGACCAACGGGCAACTAATTATCAACGTTTTCGATAAGCCGAGAGCAGAGCCGAACTTGTTCGAGCTATGCCGAGGCGAGAAAAGGTGCATTGGGATGAACGTTTTCGATAAGCCGAGG
>ENA-UOOA01000691-UOOA01000691.1-human-gut-metagenome-genome-assembly--contig:-P61old-NODE-691-length-64529-cov-70.501908_pt1 | contig 64529 bp, 54 predicted proteins | sample MGYA00242467_ERZ724014 | MGnify/ENA metagenome assembly ERZ724014 | reverse complement strand
TTTCGTCTATTGTAATGCTTTCAAGGATCTTTTCGCAACCGTTGTTTTTTCGTTTGCGGATGCAAAGGTAGATGGTTTTTATTTATCCACCAAATGTTTTTACAAGTTTTTTCGATTTATTTTTTATCCACCGCTCGTTCCCCCTGATTGAGAAGTAGATAGAACTTATCTTTTTTTTGCGATTTTTTTAATCGGGATATGTCCTACCCTATTTTCACCATAATGTCATCTGCGATTTGTCGATTTCTTCGGTATGTTTTTGTTCGCTTCGTTCGGCTTCTTCTTTTTTACGACGACGTTCTTCGGCTTTCCTCCGTGCGATTTCTTCCGGGGTATCCGGACGGGTCGGGACTAACCAACCATTATCGGCGTAAGGGGATTTCTTTTTCGAACCGGATTGCCGTTTCCGTTTGGTACGCTCCTCCCCTTCCGGCTCTTTCTTTTTTTTCTTTGCCGGTTTTCTTTTAACCTCGGAGATATGCTCTACCGCTCCCTGCGCTGCCTCTTCTTTTTTATCTTCCGAAACGGAAGGTGTTTCTTCGACCGGTTCGCTTACCGTCTCTTCTTGGGGGTGTTCCGTTTCCGGATGCGGTACGGAAGGGGCATCTGCCGGCAGTTCAACTTCCGGAACATTTTTCTCGGAAAGCCGACAGCATTCTTGTTCCAATCGTTCGTTTTCGGTCTCCAAAATCTGACAACGGGACACGAACTCTTGCAACGCCTGTACTTGTTCTTCTTGTTCACGAAGGCGAAGTTCCATTTCCTGATATGCGGAACGGAGCGTTACCAATTCCTCCTGCAATTGTCCGGCATCGGAGCGGCTTTGTTCAAGCTGCCCGGACAGTTCGGTTATCCGGGTTGTTTTTTCTTCCAACGCGGCTTGCAATGTGTCGACTTCGGCTTGTTTATCCGCTTCTGCGGTTAAGGATTCGGCTTGTTGTGCTACGGTCTGGCGCAACTGTACGAGCTCCGCCTGCAAACTTTCGATCAACTCTGCCGAACGATCGTCCGAATCGCGCTGCATATCGGCGACTTTCAATTTATTCAACAACCCGCGGCATTCCAAAGAGAGCTGTTCGCGTTCGGCTTCACTGTCCATCAGCCTCCGTTCATAGTCTGCCACTCTCTCTGCCAACGCCCGTTTCTGCCGTTCGGCACTGCTTTGCGATTCTTGTATCGACCGTCTGGCATTTTCCAAATCCCGCACTTTGCCTTTGAGCGATTCTACCTCCTTGTTTTTCTCGGCTTCGATCGCTCCCGACAACTGTTCGGAATAGATGCGGAACGGTTCTTTAATCCGATCGTAGATATATGCTCTTTCCGCTTCCATATCCAAACTGGCGACAATATAGTCGGGCAAGGAATGGTTTACCAATCGTATGATTTCGTTTAAAACTTCTTCCGGGCATAATCCGGAGAATTGAGAATTACCCGAAGTCTGTTTCTCTTCACCGGAAACCGAATCCGATGTTGTTTCGGGCAACCCCAATATTTCGGAATGTTGTTCTTCTTTTCCTTTTCCTATTACGCTCAACAAGTTTTTAAAAAACGGCATTTTCCTAATATTATATATGTAGTTATTTTTCTTCCGTAACGTCCGGCTTATTTCCGACTCCGGGTTTTGTCACCAAACCTTTGCTTTTCCGCCCATTGATTTCGACCAATACCGGTTGTTCGAATTTCACGATCCGTAAAAATTCGCTTTCGTATTCCGCCGGCATCTCATTGAGATAGGCTTCGTCGTAATAACCTTCGTTCGCGAATGTATTTACCGTAAAATAGCCGACACCGAACGAAGTCAGATTCTGAAAGAAGTGTGTTCCCTGACTCGGCTCTATCCGATAATTGGACAATGCAGACTCCACGATCAGACGAGCCGCCGAGATATGCGGCCATTTCACCGGAATTCCCAACGCCGAATCGCTCGATCCCCAACGTCCGGGACCTATCAAGATATAGTTTTCGTCCCGCTCGGTAAAGGTACGATTTATTTTTTCGATTTCACGAGCAATCAATGAATTATTTGATGAACGGAAGTCGGCTGTCTTAACATATACGATATGCCGAATGTTCTCCATGATGCCATGTCCCAGGGCGGTATCGCTTTTGAGAATGGTTTGTTCATCGGGCAAATTCATGATTTCGTCGTTGAGCATCTCTTTCGTATCGACAATAGGACGCATCTGCAACCAATAGACCGTGCCTTTGGCATTTTCGGGCGAGGTGAGCGTTCCTGCAAATTCTATTTCTACCGGACGCCCCATCTCCTGACTGCCAAGTGTCAGCATACGGTCCAATATTTTTGCCAATGGGAATGCGTCGTGGTTCAATATATTTGCGAATGTAACGACTTTACGTCCGCCGGTGTAATAGCCGTCGCGTATTATCTGGTCGTTCGGATCGTATGTAGATACCATGAGCCGAAGCGAATTGTCTTTTTCGGCATCGCGTATCGAGAGATTCAAAAGATTGAATCCGTCGTCGATCGAGAATTTTTCTTTTATATTTTTCGTATCGAGTGCATAAAAGCGGGGTTGCGTATCGCGCAGTGCCAAATCGAGCGTACTGGTCTGCAATATTTTTCGAGGGTGTTTGGGCGAGAAGCGCAAACTTCTGCCCCCATCGACAATATATTTACCCAACCCGATCGCCAGATCGACAACTCCATCTTCGGCTTTTTCGTCATTAATCGGATAGTAATTGAGCGACCTGCCAACTCCTGCGAATGAAGGATAATAGCGGTCGTCGTACTGCGTACCGACCACTTCCTGCAAAATAATCGCCATTTTCTCCTGGTCAATGACATTGGACGTTGCACTCATATATGCTTTACTGTCGGCGAAAAAGACAGAGGCATATACGGCTTTTATGGCGTTGCTCAATAATGCCAACATTTCATACTTGTCGTCCAGACACGGTATCATGTACGTGGAATATATACCGGCGAACGGCTGATAGTGCGAATCTTCCAAGAGGCTGGACGAACGTATGGCTATCGGTTTATGCACAACTTCGAAGAAAGCGAAAAAATCTTCGATGAGTTTTTCGGGCAATCGCGCTTGCAGGAAATAGTGCAGAATCTGTTCGTCGGGAATATCGGACAGCGCGACCTGATAGAGGTTGTTCGCTTCCATGAATTCATCGAATATATCGGTGCAAAGCACAACGGTTTTCGGCACAGTGACGTTTACCCCGTCGATATCGTCGAACTCGGGATTCCGTTTGATCATGGCATCGATAAATGCCAAACCTCGTCCTTTTCCGCCCAGCGAACCTTCTCCGATACGGGCAAAATTGGAATAGCGGTCGAAACGGTCGCGCTGGAATATCGCCACGACTCCCCTGTTTTTCATCTTCCGGTATTTCACGATCGCATCGAATACCAATGAACGGATAGCCGGAGCGTCGTCCAAGTTATCGAACCGCACCCGGCTCAACACTTCCGCCATCGGGAACATCGCCCGAGAATAGAGCCACCGGGATATTTCGTTTCGTGAAGCATGGTATTGAAGCGATTCTGCCGGAATTTGCATGATATTCATCTGCAAATCTTTCAGGTTACGTATCGTAAGGATCGGTTCGTGAGTGGCAGGGTCGATAAAGGTAAAATCGCCGAACCCGAATTTCGACATAATCTCATATCCCAGATCGACAGGCAGCTTTTTGGAATTCTTATCCAAAAAAGATGCGTCTAATGCCAATGCACCTGCCCGATTCTCCACTTCGGACGATTCGATAATCAACGGCAAATAGGGATCGCGCTCCCGGACATATCTGCCAAAACGCAATCCGGCATGTTTGTCTTTCACGCCTTCGCGTACAAATGAAACATCGGATACGATGCCCAGCATATTTCCCGCATATTTTTCGTAAATAGCAACTGCTTCTTCGTAGGTACGCGCCAACATCACTTTCGGACGTCCCCTCATACGCATCATCTTTTCGTGGTCGTTCAACGCTTCGGTGGAAAATATCTGGGATTGCTTCAATACGAATTTATACAGATGGGGCAATACGGATGAATAAAACCGAATGGAATCCTCGACCAACAGGATGAGCTGCACCCCGACCGAATTGATGTCGTGCTCGGCATTCAGTTTGTCTTCGATCAATTTGATAATCGCCAACAGCAAATCGACATTCCCCAACCAGCTGAACACGTAGTCCACCCCGGTCATATCCTCGTTCGCAATACGTCGGGACACCTCTTTGGAGAATGGCGTAAGTACTACAATCGGGATGTGGGGATAGTGTTTCTTGATTGCTTTTGCCTGCGAAAAGGTCTCGGTACAATCGACTCCGGGCATACTGATGATCAAATCGTAGTTTTGCCGCGCCAGCTCCTCGCGGGCTTCCTCATCGGTGGTGACTTGCTTCACCCGCGGAGGAGAACTCAGATTCAACGAGGTATATTCGAAAAATATCTGCTCTTCTACCCGTCCGTCCTCTTCCAGAATAAACGCATCGTACCTGCTTGCAATAAGCAACACATTAAAGACTCTTTTTTGCATTAAGTTAGCAAACGAGGTGTCTTTTAAGTATAATTGGTTAATATCCGGAATTATATTCGCCATAATCTTATTTCACGCTATCAAATTGTCAAAAAAAATTTAAGTATCTTTAATGCTCAAAAGTAGTAAAAAAATTTTTTTATTCATATAATTTTGTAAATTTGCAATACGAGATAATTCTCAAAACAAGTTATATACCTTTTATCAACTTTCTAACTATGAATATCGAACGCATCTTAGCTTCTCTGGAAGCGAAACATCCCGGCGAGTCGGAGTACTTGCAGGCTGTAAAAGAAGTGCTCCTCTCTATTGAGGACGTGTACAACCAACATCCCGAATTTGAGAAAGCGCGAATCATCGAGCGTCTCGTCGAGCCGGATAGAATCATAACATTCAAGGTGCCCTGGGTAGACGACAATGGTGACATCCAAGTAAATATCGGTTATCGAGTTCAATTCAACAACGCTATCGGCCCGTACAAAGGCGGTATCCGTTTCCACGCATCGGTAAACCTCTCGATCCTGAAATTCTTAGGTTTCGAACAAACATTTAAAAATGCTTTGACTACACTGCCTATGGGTGGCGGTAAAGGCGGATCGGATTTCAGCCCGCGCGGTAAATCCGATGCAGAAGTCATGCGTTTCTGCCAAGCATTCATTTTGGAATTGTGGCGCCATCTGGGTCCCGATACGGATGTTCCTGCCGGTGATATCGGCGTAGGCGGCCGCGAAGTGGGCTATATGTACGGTATGTACAAAAAACTGACCCGCGAATGTACCGGTACGTTTACCGGAAAAGGATTGGAATTCGGCGGTTCTTTGGTACGTCCCGAAGCAACCGGATTCGGCGGTCTGTATTTCGTTAAACAAATGCTGGCAACGAAAGGTATCGACATCGCAGGCAAGACCGTAGCTATCAGCGGTTTCGGAAACGTGGCTTGGGGTGCAGCAACCAAAGCTACCGAATTGGGAGCAAAAGTAGTTACCATCTCCGGTCCCGACGGATACGTTTATGATCCCGAAGGCATTTCCGGCGAAAAAATCGACTACATGTTGGAACTCCGTGCTTCGGGCAACGACATCGTGGCTCCGTATGCCGAAAAATTCAAAAGTGCAACCTTCTTCCCCGGCAAACGTCCGTGGGAACAAAAAGTGGATATCGCCCTGCCGTGCGCTACCCAAAATGAGTTGAACGAAGAAGATGCCCGTAAGTTGGTAGAAAACGGTGTTATCTGCGTCGGCGAAATCTCCAATATGGGTTGCCGCCCCGAAGCAATCGACATGTTCATCTCCAACCGTATCATGTACGGTCCGGGTAAAGCTGTCAATGCCGGTGGCGTAGCTACTTCGGGTCTCGAAATGACTCAAAATGCCATGCACATTTCTTGGAGCGCAGAAGAGGTAGACCAACGTCTGCATCAAATCATGAGCGACATCCACGCTCAATGTGTAAAATACGGTACCGAACCCGACGGGTATATCAACTATATGAAAGGCGCGAATATCGCCGGCTTCATGAAAGTTGCCCACGCCATGTTGGCACAAGGTGTTATCTAATCGACTTTTTAAAACCGCAATAAAAAACTATCCGGCACGAGATGCCGGATAGTTTTTTTTATCATCCGACACAACCAACGGCATACCGTGCTCTTATCGAATTCAGAAGAATCCATATCCCCCAAACCGCTTCGCCGGACTCTGCCGACCGGCATCTGTATTTGAAATTTTATCTAAAAAATCGGCGAATTCGTCTATATGATATAAAACCAATCATATTTTATATTACTTTTGTAGAAAATAAGCGGCATTCCGGCAAAGTCATTCAAACGAATCCGGAGTCTTTGTACTCGATTTGTATTATCGCCTTAGACGCTTTGCCTCAGCAAAATGGCAAATAAATTTGCTTTTGCATTCGGCTTATGCGTTCTTTGTAAAAGATAAGTTGCGCCTCGGTATAGCACATGTAAACTCGGCTCTGCTTTCGGCTTGCATTATCTTTGTATCAAAGAGTTGGACTGCTCAATGCGTTTCCGGTCAATATCCGGCAACCGGCATTTATTCATGCCCTAATATATCGACTATATTTATAGATGATTATCCATTATATGAACATATAACAATAATAGAATATGATGAAAAAGAACATTCTCAAAGCATTTGCCATTCCGACTATTATCGGTTTGTGCGGCATCTCTTTTGCGTCCTGCGACGATTCTCCCGATCTGCCGAAACCCGGAACTCCGGACATCGATTTCACGGAAATAAAAAGCGGTACTTTGTTTTATTGCGACTTTCAGGATCAGAATATCCTGACTTCGCTGTTTACCGTAGCCGACCTCGACGGGAATACACCTACGGCGGCGATGCAAAGATTAGGATTCTCCAACCAACCGGGACAAGTGATTCCGTGGGTAACTAATTTGCGCAGTACGAATACATCGACCAATATTTTCTGCGGAAGTACATCGCAATACAATCCGGCAGGTCAGGCAAACGACTGGCTGATTACCCGCCAGATCGATATTCCTACTACCGGCTATATGCTGGAATGGAAATCGGTAGCTGTCGATCCGGAAAAACGTGACGGCATGAAAGTATTCATTTCCACTACCGGTGGTGATCCGACAACGGATTTCCCTGCCGATCCGGTATTCGAAATAGAAGAAGAAGTTGCCGGCAATACGGACGGAACTGTCGATGATATGTTCGCTACCCACTCCGTATCGTTAGATGCCTATGCCGGTAAAAGTATCTGGATTGCGTTCGTCAATCAAAGCTACGACAAATATGTACTTTGCATCGACGACATCCGCGTATTCTACAATATGCCGTACAGCATATCCAGCACGACCGACCGGTATGCTATCGGCAAAGCCGGTATCAAAGGTGAAATTACCGCCATTACCGAACCCATTACCCAATACAGCATACACTACACAGCCGCCGACAGCATTGTCCGTAGCGAACACTACTCGGGACTGAATATCGCACCGGGCGAAAGCCATGCGTTCGCATTCGGAGACTCATTGAATCTGACCACCGGTGAAATCAACTCATACCAAATATGGGCTACCATAGAAGGAAAAGAATCGTTCGGACTTACCGATTCGGTCGGTGCCATCAGCCGTCACGTAAACCGGAAAGTCGTATTGGAAGAGGGTACGTTCTTCACTTGCGGATATTGTCCCGGAGGAATTGTCGCCGCAGAATATATCTACAAAAACTATCCGGACAATTTTATCGCGATCAATGTCCACTTCAATGATGCCGTAGCCGTAAACAGTTATGCCTCCTATTTAGGTTTCTCTGCGGCTCCGACAGGATATATCAACCGCAAATATTTCGGAGCTCCTTTGGCTTCTTTGGCAAATGGCAATGCCGTAGTTCCTCTTACATTTGAAGGAGACAATACGTTTTTAAGCCTTTTCCGGAAAGCGAAAGCAGAAGCTACGGTAGCTGAAATTACCGGACTTTCAGCCTCGCTGAATGCCAATACGAAAGAAATAAATGCCACCGCACAAGTTTCGTTCGCCATGAATCTGGATAATCTGGATCTGAATATCGCTTTCGTTGTCATAGAAAATGATGTAACAGGATATTCGCAGTCGAACAATTATTCCGGTTTTTCTTCTCCTACGGTCGGTGTACTTGCCGACTGGGGTAAAGGCGGCACTTACGGAAGTTCGACCGTACGGAATTACACCCACCAAGAGGTTGCCCGCGGTATCTTCCCGTCGCCCAGCGGTAGAAGCGGTGTGATTCCCAGCAGCGTCAGCTATGAAGAGGTTTATACCTGCAAGGAAAGTTTCATCTCGCCCTCATCGATCAAGAATACAGAGAATGTAAAAGTTATCGCATTGCTCATTGACAATGAATCAGGCGAAATCATCAATGCAAACATCGCAGACCTGCAATAATTCATACCACTAACAACTCTCAGAAACAAAGAGATGTGTCGAGACAAAGCAAGACACATCTCTTTGTTGTTTCTAAACGGTTCATATTCATGCACCTTTTCTCGCCTCGGCATAGCCCGAACTCTGTTCGGCTCTGCTCTCGGCTTATCGAAAACGTTCAATTTATCGGGACTTAATAGAACCGCAAAACGCCATTGAAAAAAAATCCGGAACTGTGTAGTCCCGGATTTTTTATGATAAGAGAAATCAGATGCGTTCGAGTTGCACGGTGAAGTGACGCATCAACGGGGCTTCCCATACGATACGAACTCCATGCGTAATAGATTCACGCCGATCATACACATTCTTCAAAGCCGCAGCAATCACATCCATGTGGTTGTCGGTATATACCCGACGCGGAATTGCCAAACGTAACAGGTCGAGCCCGTTAAAGCGGTTCTCACGTGTCACCGGATCACGGTCTGCCAAAATATAACCGATCTCACATCCCCGTATACCGGCTTCCAGATAGAGTTCTACGGTAAGCGTCTGTGCCGGAAATTCTTCTTTCGGTACACAAGTCAAAACTTTCGTAGCATCCACAAATATGGCATGTCCTCCCGCCGGACGTTGATACGGAATACCGTATTCGTCGAGTTTGGCAGCCAGATATTCTACCTGATGGATACGTGTTTGCAGGTTGTCGAACTCGGTATTTTCGTCGAGACCAATTGCCAAAGCATTCATATCGCGACCATTCATACCGCCATAGGTGAGATAGCCTTCGAATTGAACGCAATAACCTTTGGCACCTTCGTACCAATCTTTATGACGGGTAGCGATAAATCCGCCCATATTCACAATGGCATCTTTTTTCGCACTCATAGTCATACCGTCAGCCAACGAGAACATTTCGAGTACGATCTCCTTGATCGATTTGTCGGCATATCCCTCTTCGCGTGTCTTGATGAAATAGGCGTTTTCGGCAAAACGAGCCGAATCGAAGATCACCCGGACATTGTACTTGTCCGCCACAGCCCGTACTCCTCGCAGGTTCTCCATCGAAACGGGTTGCCCGCCTGCCGTATTGTTGGTAATGGTAACAATCACGAAAGGTACTTTATCGCCATATTGTTTCAAGGCATTTTCCAATTTGTTCAAGTCCACATTTCCCTTGAACGGAATTTCAAGTTGGGTCTGTTTCGCCTCATCGATCGTACAATCCAAAGCCGTAGCCTTACGGCCTTCGATGTGTCCTTTCGTAGTATCGAAGTGTGAGTTTCCGGGCACGACATCGCCTTCATGTACAAGATACGAGAAGAGAACGTTTTCAGCAGCACGCCCCTGATGCGTAGGAATGACATACTCAAATCCGGTAATCCGCGCAATGGCTTCTTTTAAGTTGAAGAACGAAGTGGCTCCTGCATAAGATTCATCGCCCAACATCATTCCCGCCCATTGGCGATCGCTCATCGCTCCGGTACCCGAATCGGTAATCAAATCGATATACACTTGTTCCGCACGCAATTGGAATACATTGTAATGGGCTTCTTTCAGCCATTTTTCACGTTCCTCACGAGTACTTTTCCGAATCGGCTCGATCATTTTTATCTTCCACGATTCTGCAAATGGTAATTCCATAGATTCAATATATTAGGTTAATGAAATTAGTCGGTGCATAAATAGCCTTCACCTAACAAATATAAGCATTTTGCCGGTGTAAACCAAACATATACAAAACAAAAACACACAACGAAACAGACATTTTGCCAATCGGATGAAAGAAAAACGCTCCATTTCCAAAAAATCGGAGTGTCTCCGACCGGAATAGATCTTATCTACCGAACATTTTGCACAACCGGATTGTTGTAACAGCAAACTAAATTTTACAAAAACATGAAGAAACGTATTTTAAACTTTCAGTTTTCAACAAACGCCGCGCCTCGGCATAATCCATTCAAGTGTCACTTACGGACTTCTGCTCTCGGCTTGCAGTTTATTTTATTTTTTTGTGCCGGGCTGGCTTTGTCTGCCTGTCACTCCAATCGTCAGAACTCCATGTACGACGACAACGAATCGGTAGAAATATACGGAACGGATTCAACCGGTATGTATTCGATATACGGGTATGAAGGTATCGTTCCCGGAGAAAACGGAAAACCGGTTGAATATCTGATCGTGATTGCCGAACAAATAGATAGCGTGAACGGACAATACCAAATGGTGACTACCTATATCGCCGCAGATAATACGCCGGTAAAATCGACTTACAGCAAAGGTCAGAAATCCACCCAGAAAGGGGTGCCCGGCAACAAAAACGCTACGGTCTATACTCTTGTTCCCGACAGCGGAAGCACCGTGGCTACCAATTTATGGGTAGAGAGCGATACGACCGTGATCGTCCTCGACAATCAATTGAACACGCCTAAGAATAAAGAGAAATACCGGCTGACCAAAAAGTAAGGAAAAACGAAGAGGCAATCGCCGCGTATTTCCTATCTGCCTCCGGATTGCCCATGCCGTAAAGGAGATCTATAAGAACCGCCCCCGCTACTGATATTGTAGCGGGGGCGGTTCTGGTTAAAATAAGGATTGACTTCCCTTTTATTTCTATCGGATCTCGAAGAGTGTTATTGAGCCAGCATTCTCTGACGCACCACTTCGTACATCATGACGCCTGCTGCTACCGAAACATTCAACGAGCCTATGCTGCCGACCTGAGGTATAGAAACGATTTCATCGCACAAACGCAGGTTTTCGGCTGCAACTCCCGTATCTTCCGCACCCATTACAATCGCCACGGGATCCGTATAATCGAATGCGGTATAGTTGTGCACGGCTTTTTCCGATGCTGCCACGACTTTGAAGCCGCTATCGCGCAAAAAACGGATCGCTTCGCGTATCGAGCGTTCCCGACAAACCGGCAATGTATGCAAAGCTCCTGCCGAAGTTTTCATGGCATCGGCATTTACCGTCACACTCCCCCGTTCGGGTATTACAATGGCATGTACACCGGTACATTCGCAAGTGCGGGCTATCGCACCGAAGTTGCGTACATCGGTGATACCGTCGAGCAAAATGATGAAAGGTACTTTCCCGTCTTCGTACAGTGAAGGCACTATATCGGCAAGATGCTGGTAAGTGACCGCAGAGACGAAAGCCACCACCCCCTGATGATTTTTGCGGGTAATCCGGTTGATACGTTCGATAGGCACTCGCTGCACAATGATGTTCGTACCTTTGACTGCGGCAAACAGTTCTTTTGCCAACTCGCCCTGTAAATCTTTTTTCACCAATATCTTGTCGATTTCCTTTCCGGCTTCGATCGCTTCTATCACCGTACGGATACCGAATATCATTTCATTTTTTTCCATATTTCGTATAGTTCTAAATTCGTAACAGTTCCCGGGCATTGTTCAATGCGGCTTCGGTCAATTGTGCACCGCTGAGCATCCGGGCTATCTCTTCCAGCCGTTCTTCCTTCGAAAGTCTGATCAAACAGGTTTCCGTTCCCTTGTCCGTATCGTGCTTATATACCCGATAGTGCGTATCGCCTTTCACGGCAACTTGCGGAAGGTGTGTGATAGTCATCACCTGCATGCAGGACGACATGCCACGCATGATCTCGCCCATCTTATCGGCTATTTCGCCCGACACACCGGTATCTACCTCATCGAAAATAATCGTAGGCAGAGCCATCGCATCGGCAACCAAAGACTTCACCGACAGCATCAATCGGGATATTTCTCCCCCCGATGCAATTTGTTCGACCGGCTGCAAGGATTGGTTCTTATTGGCAGCAAAGAGAAATTGCGCCTGCTCCGCCCCCATTTCGTCGTATTGTTGCTTGGCAATGAATCCGACCGAAAATTGCAGATTGGGCATTCCCAACGGTCTGGTCCGTTCGATCAATTGCCGGGAGAAACGCTCGGCTTCCGATCGCCGCGCAGCAGTCAGTTCGGCAGCCTGACGCTCCAACACGACTGTTTGTCCTTCGATTGCCTTACGCACAGCCGCCAGTTCCTGTTCAAAACCGTCGATCTGCCGGAGCTTTTGTTCCAGTTGCTCCTTTACGACGATCAACTCCGCCTCGGTACGCACCCGATGTTTTTGTTGCAGGGTATAGAGCAGATCCAAACGGGCTTCGACCCATTCCAAACGGGCAGGATCTACCACTACCCTCTCCTGCAAATCGGATAAGGTTTCCGATATATCTTTCAAGTCGATAAAATCACTTTCCAGACGGGTCGATAAATCTTCTGCCGACGGATATATTTTCGACAACGACTGTGTGCGCGTCCATGCCGATTTCAGGACCGTAAGCAATCCGGCTTCCTCGGCATCGAACAGATGGCACAAAGCATACAACTGTTCTTTTATCTCTTCGGCATGAGCAAGCTGTTGCTGTTCGTTTTCCAACGCTTCCTGTTCGCCCTGTTGCAGTTTAGCCTCATCGAGCTGCGTATATTGGAATCTCAGAAAATCCTCTTCTTCCCGGCTCTCCTTGTCGGCTTTTTCCAAGCGGGCCTGTTCCCTCAACAACTCTTTCCAACGGTTGTAGGTAGCCCGATAGTCTGCCAGACGACCGGCATTGCCAGCCAATACATCTATGACCCGCAATTGAAAACGGCTATCGCCCAACAACAAATTCTGATGCTGCGAATGGATATCGATCAGCCGTTCGCCCAATTCTTTAAGCAAAGCGACCGATACGGGTGTGTCGTTGATGAAAGCCCGTGATTTGCCCGAAGGTAATATTTCCCGACGCAGGATACAGTTCGACGCATCGTAATCCAGTTCTTCCGCTTCGAAAAATTCCTGCAAGCGATAGGCGGTTATATCGAACGAACCTTCGACAACCGACTTTTCCGAGGCATTTTTCAGCGATTTCGTGTCCGCCCGTTGTCCGAGTATCAGCGACAAAGCTCCCAATATGATCGATTTTCCAGCTCCGGTTTCACCTGTTATGACAGAGAATCCGCTACCGAAATCAATCTCTAATTTATCGATCAGCGCATAGTTGCTGATATAGAGTTTTTTTATCATGATCTATCGTTCAAACAGTTTATCGAACGGTTTCTTTTATTTTACTCAACTGTTTCGTATCGGTGGGGTATATTCCGTAGAGCAAATCGTACACTTTCGACTTCTCCGTAGCCGACGCTTTCGAATAGATGTTCACCAATTCATCGAGTTTGCTATCGTGATACAGCGGAAAGAGTACCGACATCGGCGCAACATCGAATACAGATTGCAGCAATGCCAACGACTCGGTGATTTTCGCCCGCCCCTTATCGACACTCAAAGCCATTTGATCCAAACCGTTGCGATGATAATCATACCACATCTGCCGGAATGCCGAAGTGGTCTGCTCCGTAAATGCGGACAGCAAGGCATACCGGTTACGGCTGTCTTCGAAAGCCTTCCACCCGGTTTCCATCGACGATTGTCCCAAAGAGACTACCTGCCGTGCCATTTCGAAAAACGGAGTGCCCCCCATCGGAGAGAAGCTGTCGAAATCCAGCCCAAGAATCATAAATACATAAAAGTTGATGACCGCCGTCAGATTACTTTCCATTGTGGTTTCGGAATAGACCAACGGTTCGTATTGCTGATAGTTGAACTCGAATTTCGTATCTTTGAAATTGAGCAGGGTCGTCGAATAGGAACTGTTGTAAACCGGCCGCCGCGACTGCACCTGCAACTCACAGACAAAACGCGGATCGGAATATTCCTTGACCGTGATCATCATCGTACACTCGATCCGTTCCATCGGCGAAATCTGCGCGTTACTCCATTTCCGGTTGTTGATGTACTCCATCAACGCCTCTTTCAAGGTGTTGAATATCTCCTTGTTTGTGCCTTGTACCTGATCGCTATTGATCTCGACACGGCAATTGAGTTCCTGCGCACACAGCGTACCCAAGAATCCCACAACGAGGAGCGTAACCAACAATAGACGTTTCATAGCCAATCCGTTTTATTTTTTCAGATATTTCACCAGATGCGAAATAATATCGAGAGCCACCTCTGTTTTCGGTTTTTGCGCATAGTCGGTTTTCGACCCGTCGCGTTCGATTATCGTCACTTTGTTCGTATCGCACCGGAAGCCGGCTCCCGGATCTTGCAAAGAGTTCAATACGATAAAATCGAGATTTTTCTTTTCGAGTTTGCGACAGGCATGCGAAAATTCATCGTTCGTCTCCAAAGCAAAGCCCACCAATACTTGTCCGGGGCGTTTTCTCGCTCCCAGCTCCGCCGCAATATCTTTGTTAGGTTTGAGCCGCAACTGCAAATCATCGTCGCTCCGCTTCATTTTCACAGCGCAGGTTTCTGCCGGAGCATAGTCGGCGACCGCGGCACACATAATCGCCGCATCGGCATCGGCATAAGCCTCGACTGCCGCAGCATACATCTGCTCCGCCGACTCGACATCGACCCGGTGTATTGCCGGATGCCGGGTCTTCAACGACACAGGACCGGCAATCAGCGTCACGTCCGCCCCCTGTCCGGCACAGGCCTCTGCCAAAGCGAATCCCATTTTCCCGGAAGAATAGTTACCGATGAAACGTACCGGATCTATTTTTTCATACGTGGGACCTGCCGTTATGACTATTTTTTTTTTTGCCAACTGCTGCTCCGAAGCGAAATAGCGTTCCAGAACCTCGACTATTTTATCGGGCTCTTCCATTCTGCCCTTTCCCTCCAAATGGCTTGCCAGTTCGCCCGTAGCCGGTTCGATAATATGGTTTCCATACGAACGCAACAAGTCCAGATTGTGTTGTGTGGAAGGATGTGCGAACATGTCGAGATCCATTGCCGGAGCCACAAAAACCGGAGCTTTTGCCGACAGATATGTTGTTATCAACATATTATCGGCAATCCCGTTCGCCATTTTCCCGATCGTAGAGGCTGTTGCCGGAGCGATCACTACGGCATCCGCCCAAAGTCCCAGATCGACATGGCTGTGCCATGTTCCGTCGTTAGCCGTAAAAAATTCGCTGATAACCGGTTTCCCACTCAATGCAGACAGCGTCACCGGAGTGATAAATTCTTTTCCAGCCGGGGTAATCACCACTTGCACTTCGGCTCCTTTTTTTACAAAAGCCCGCAACAGATAGGCGGCTTTGTAGGCTGCAATGCTCCCGGTGATACCCAATATGATATGTTTTCCGTTCAACATAATATCCTTTTTTTGAATCGCCCGTATAATTATAACGGGGCGTATCCGATTTTATTTCAGCGTTTCAACGCCTGCAATTTAATGGCAGATATTACATTCTTCGTATTCAAAGGGAAATCTCCCTGCATCATCCAGCCATAGTAACCGATGTCTCTGCGAAATACCTCCTCGACCGGCTGTCCTTTGTACTTTCCGAAATTGAATACAGGCACATCCTTATCGTTTAAAACGATACGCCCGGCAAAATCGACATTCCGGTTCTGAGAGGAAAATTCCGCCAATGCGGCTATCTCGTTTTTCAGATTGGAATAACGGTCGAGCTGCGCTTTCAGTACTTCGTAAGTCGCACGCGTATCGGCATCCGCAGAATGCGCTCCGTCCAGATCTTTTCCGCAATAGAACTGATAAGCCGCCGACAAAGTGCGCTGTTCCATTTTATGGAAGATAGTCTGCACATCGACAAAACGACACTTGGAAAGGTCGATATTGATACCTACCCGCAAAAATTCTTCGACCAGCAACGGCACATCGAAACGATTGGAGTTGTAACCGGCAATATCGCTTCCTGTAAATACTTGCGCCAACTGGTGGGAAACCTCCTTGAAAGTCGGTTGATCCGCCACATCGGCATCCGATATGTGGTGAACCCGTGTCGCTTCTTCCGGAATATGGCGTTCGGGATTGATACGCATGGTCTTACTCTCTTCCCGCCCGTCGGGAAACACCTTGATATAAGATATTTCGACAATACGGTCGGAGGTTATATTGGTACCGGTTGTTTCCAGATCGAAGAATACAATCGGTTTTGTCAGATTCAAATCCATTATCCTGCGTGCTTTTTAAAAATCGTTCAGCATCATCGGCATCAACAGCATCAACAGATCCTCGTTCTCGCGATTCTCCGTAGGCAAAATCAAACCGGCACGTGTAGCATCAGCCAATTCCACTTCTACCTGAGATGCCTGTATGTTGTTCAAAATCTCAATCAGGAACGAAGCCTTGAAGCCGATCGTGAGATCGTCGCCCGTATATTCGCAAGGAACTTTTTCTTCTGCCGAAATGGAGAAATCGAGGTCTTGGGTAGATACCATCAATTCTCCGCCTTTCAGTTGCAGTTTCACCAATCCGAGAGCCTGATCGGCAAATACGGAAACACGGCGCAATACGTTGATGAACAACGCACGGTCCAGAATCAACCGGTTGGTATTGTTTTGCGGGATTACCGAATTGTAGTTCGGATAGTTGCCTTCGATAAGACGACAGTTGATCACGAAGTTGGAGAGCGTGAAGCAAGCGTTGCGGTTATCGAACGAAACCTGAATATCGCCCGATTCCTTCGGAAGAATTGCTTTCAAAAGGTTCGCCGGTTTTTTCGGCAGAATAAACGAGGCTTTCAATCCGGTCTGGATCGCATGGTTTTTGAATCGCACCAGCTTATGCGTGTCGGACGAAACGAACGAAGTGCTGTCGGGATCGATGTCGATATAGATACCGTTCATGATCGGACGCAATTCATCGTCGGCGGTGGCAAAAAGCGTGCAACCGATACCGGCAAGCAGTTGCTCGGCATTGATATTGAATGCTACGGCATCTTCGCTCATCGGCATTTTTTGCGGATATTCATCCCCGTTCACACCGATAAAGTTGAAACGTCCGCTCTGATACGTGAGGAATATCTCCAAATTGTTATCGTCGATTTCGAACGTCAGCGGTTGTTCCGGCAATTCTTTCAACGGTTCCAACAAAATCTTTGCATTCACGGCAAAACGGCCTTCGCCCTCGGCATCGATCACATCGATCGATGTAGTCATGGTGGTTTCCGGATCGGATGCCGTCATCGTAAGACGTGTGCCTTCGAGTACGAACAAGAAATTGTCCAAAATCGCCATCGAGTTTTTCGAGTTGATAACTTTACTAATAATCTGCAAATGAGACAACAGTGCCGTACTGGATACAATAAACTTCATAGTGTATAATTTTTTTTGTTTTTAAGCTGTATTTTAACCCGAAGAAACAGACTTTTATGCCTTGTTCGGCGTACAATTTCCACGGAACTATTTAACAAGCAAATATAATCTTTTTCTGTGAAAGTGAAGGCATCCGACAGAAGAAAAAAGAAACGGGTGCAAAAATATCTACTCAAAAAAACACATGGAACATCCACCATATATGAATATTCCCGAAGAAGAATTTTTGAAAGAACAGAACAAATATCACAAGTCGCTACTATTACATCTACAAAAAATATTATCTTTGTAGAAGATAAGCTGCACTCGGCATAGCCATTCAAACAAGTTTGATGTCTCTGCTCTCGATTTGCATTATATTTGCGTTATGTGCGAATATAGGAGGCGGCTCGGCATATTTGTATATGATTTTCAAACATCAGACCATATCGGGTTTGTACATTTTTCGAGTATGAAAATTAAACTTAAAACTGCACTGTGCCTATGTAATAAAAAAACAAAGACATAAAATAAAGAAGCGTTAGCTTTATTCTTGCTCTCTAAAAATCGCCAATTTGAAGAATGCAGCCAAGAGTAGAAGTTAATGCTCACGCTTATAGCGTGGGCTTTTACTCATATATAGCTGCATGGTGTTTGGCGATACCGTAGAGAGCATAGATGAAGTTTTAGTCCACGTTTTTTTATTGTCTCATCCCGCCTATCGGACTATTTCAAGTATCACCTTAAAACATCATACCCAATGAAAAAAGTATTATTGATCTTCCTGATATTCTGTTCTCTTCTCTCTGTTAAAGCCGAAAATGAAAGATATTACCACATGCCGTTTGAAATAGCATATTTCGATAATTGGTTCAACGATTATCCGGTTATTATAGGGACTTACGGATTCAATTTTGTCAAAGAGTTCAGCGCCTCAGAATCATACCTGTATAGTGCGATAACCTCAATCAACGGAGAATCGACCCAATACAAGAATTCAGGAGAAATCATAGATATGTGCATGAAGTCTGACACGCTACAACTTGAACTTTGTAAAAAAGCCTCCGGGAAGAAACATTATTTTAAATGTGACATGATTCAAGAAAACAATCGGGATCTTCCTCCTTTCAACATAAAATATACACAAAGTATACCGTTCGAAAGATACACAGGATCCTATCCCGAAGAAATCAGAGTATTCTCATCACCCGGCATAGACTTCTCACAATACAATACATACGACTTTGTGATTACGGGAAACGATCCGTTAGAAGACCAAGCGATTTTACAGACCTTTGCCCGTCAAGATCTCTTCAAAGGCATGGTGCGTGATGAAGAATCACCGGATTTAATCATTACTATCGCAAAAAATGCCGACGAAAGTATCAGTGCCACCTATGTGCCACCGACATCACAAGTCGTTCAATCCGGCAGCATCACCACACCGGTTTATAACTACATCACCCACAAACACGACTGGGTAACCAAAAACCGGACGAGTATCCACAAAACCGAAGGTTACACCCAAACGACAAAGACCTCAAACATATATTTAGAAATATCCATACTCGACACAAAACAAATGCTGCAAAAAGGACAAAACACACCTCCTATCGTATGGCAAATGAAATTCAATAAGACTTATACCAACTCTACCATGCAACCGATCGATATATACAATAGCATACTAAGCTGGTCAGTCTATCCTTTCAAATCATTCATTTACAATGATATTTTTTACCTAAAAAAAAGACCCGCCGCAATTTGGGATGAAAGCCATATCATAACCAAAGTATACGACAATAACGAAAACAGTGACTTCCTTCAAGAGGGCGACCAGATTCTTGCCATAAACGGGAAGAAAGAACTAATCATAAAAACGACGGCAATATGGGATGATGGAAACAAAACACCACACATTCAGAAATACAGATTAGACGAGCCGTCAGGACTACATCGGGCAACCGGCTATTTTCTTTTCTACCTAAACAAGGTTTATACCGGCACTCTACACCTAAGAACAGAACTTGGCAATACTTGCGAAGAGACGCGAATAACGAACAATTTCGGAGGAAAAAGGAGTTTCACTGTCTTGCGGAACGGAAAGAAAAAGACAGTCAAAGGCATTCTATTTCCTCTCGATGACGTTAAAGAATACACCGACATTAACAAATCGGATTTCAACAAGTATTTCAACCGTTTCATTGAAGGGAAGAAATAAGCAGAACCACACTCCTCGCGATAGAGGATTCCAGATTTAAAATAGAAAAGGACAAAACGGCGATAAAAAAAATCGGGGAAGACTGAAACCTAATAGTTCTGTCTCCCCCGATTAATTGTGTCCGAGATGAGATTCGAACTCACACAGGCCAACGCCCACTACCCCCTCAAAGTAGCGTGTCTACCAATTTCACCACCCGGACATTCTCATAACCGCTCTTACCCCTCTGGTGCCCAAAACAGGACTCGAACCTGCACGACCTTGCGATCACTAGTACCTGAAACTAGCGCGTCTACCAATTCCGCCACTTGGGCAAACCTCCATATTAAAAGCAGCTATGGATGGAGCGAAAAACGGGACTCGAACCCGCGACCCTAACCTTGGCAAGGTTATGCTCTACCAACTGAGCTATTTTCGCAAATCAAAATTTCAAATCTTATTTTGAAGCACCCTTCAAAAAGTGGAGCGAAAAACGGGACTCGAACCCGCGACCCTAACCTTGGCAAGGTTATGCTCTACCAACTGAGCTATTTTCGCGTTTGCGGTTGCAAAGATATATCGACTTTTTGGCTTCCGCAAGTAGTTTGGCTTATTTTTTTTATATTTTTTTTCGTCGAAATCGGTTAGAGTTTGAACCTGAATATTTTAAGCCGTCATTTTTTTAACGCCCCAACATCCGTAGAAACTCGTCACGCAACTTCGAATCGGCAAAATCGCCGGAATAATCGATCGTCACCGTCTTGGCTTCCTGCTTCTCAACCCCGCGCATCTGCATGCACAGATGTTGTGCCTCGACCATTACGATCACACCTTTCGCCGTAGACTCTCCATGATTTACCGCACGGTCCAGCGCCTCGACAATCTGTCGTGTAAGACGCTCCTGCACCTGCAACCGGGCAGCATACAGATTGACCAACCTCGCCAATTTGCTAAGCCCGATCATTCCGTGCGACGGAATGTAGCCGATGTGTACTTTCCCGAAAAAGGGCAATATGTGATGCTCGCAAAACGAATAGAATTCTATATCCTTCACCACGATCATCTGCGACCCTGAGTATTCGAACATGGCAGAAGAAAGCAATTCGTCGGGCGACTGTTTATATCCGCGTGTCAGATTCATCATCGCCTTCGCAGCCCGTTCGGGGGTCTTCTGCAAGCCTTCACGATCGGGATCTTCGCCCAACAAGGAGAGAATAGAGCGATAATGAGCTTTAAGCTGTTCCAATATCCGGCTGTTTTCCTCAGTCGAGAAATCCAAAGACTGGTCCATATCTTGTTTTTTCGGGTTCTTAATAATTTTTCAAGACGATGCGTTCGCGCACGACACGCATCTCATTGCGGTATTTCGGGAATTTCCGTCCAATGGCAGCCATCGCATGGCAAGCCTCTTCGTATGTGCGGAAGTTGCCTACGCGCAACCGCCAGAACGGAGAGGTGAAACGCACATAAGTGCTCATTTCGGGAAATGCGTTTTTTATTTTCTGCTCTCTCGACTGTGCTTCGGTTTTCGACCGGGAGTGATTGTTGTCCGAATATACCTGTATCCGGAATCCTGCCATGTGGGCATAGCCATCTTCCCAGACAAGCGCCTCGTCGGGATTATTCGAACGGGCAATCCGCTCTGCCAGCCGCGGCGACTGTACCACCTGCACCCGACCTCCGGTTTCGGTCCGTTCCAGATATTGGACGATCGACGTGTCTTGTATCGGTTCTTGCAGGCGAACAGAATCGACGGCTACCGAATCGGGCATCCATCCGATATCTGTTTGCGAGAATAGCGGCATCACCCCTACTCCACAAAATAAAATCGCAAATATCCGTCTGTTAATCATAGATCGTATATAAAACTAAGGCTGCAAAAATAACGAATAAAATCTTATTTTGCAGCCTTAGCCTATTGTTTTTTTCCGTTCTTTACATTAGAACGCTGTTACGATGCCCATGAAGGAGGTTGCATCCAACGCAGCTCCACCGATCAGACCACCATCTACGTCGGGTTTTGCAAAGAGTTCTTTTGCATTCGACGGTTTACAGCTTCCGCCATAAAGGATAGAGGTGTTGTCGGCTACTTCCTTGCCATATTTAGCGGCAATCGTTTCGCGAATGAAGGCATGGATTTCCTGAGCCTGATCAGCCGAAGCCGTTTTGCCCGTACCGATAGCCCATACCGGCTCATAAGCCAAAATGATCTTACCGAAGTCTTCGGCAGAGAGATCGAACAACGATTGTTCGATTTGCGCTTTTACGACTTCAAAGTGTTTGCCGGCTTCACGTTCTTCCAGCACTTCACCGATACAGAAAATCGGAGTCAGACCGTTTGCCAATGCCAACACGGTTTTTTCTTTCAGAATTTCCGGAGTTTCGTGATAGTAAGCACGACGTTCTGAGTGACCGAGAATTACATATTTCGCGCCCGTAGAAGCTACCATTTTGGCAGAAACTTCTCCGGTATATGCTCCGGATTCTTTATCTGCGCAGTTTTCGGCACCGACACCCAGCTTCGAGCTATCGACAGCGGCTACCACCGATGCCAAATGAATAAACGGAGTAGCGATAATTACATCGCATTTCGGCGTTACCGTAGCCAAAGCGGCATTTACATCTTTTGCCAATGCTACACCTTCTTGCAGTGTAGTGTTCATTTTCCAGTTTCCTGCAACAATGTTCTTTCTCATAATCTTAAAAATTTATACGAAATAATCTGTTTATTATTTATTGTCGTCTTGTTTTTCTTTTTCGTCCGTCTCCGCAGGTTTCACCTCTTCCCGCTCCTCTCCGGCAGCCGCGCCGCTTTCGACCGGAACCGCATGCTGGTGCTTCAAATGCAATTCGCGCCGTAAAGTCCGATACCGTTTCCAAAAACGGCGACGACGCACATAACGCACCCGATGTATGATCATTACTACGGTTTTTTCCGTCATCAGCAGGAACAGCATCGGGAACAGATAAATGGCCACCAACAATCCTACCCGAGATGAAAACGAATAGGTATCGGGATTTCCGTAATAGTCTATCTCTTCCCACGGTTTATCGAGCTGCGTCTCGTCCGGAATATTTGTCGGTGCGATTTTATGATAAATCACTCCCGACTTCATTACCAGCATCACCGGATTGCCTCTCGCTATCGTCCGGAGAGTGGTGCGGTCCATAAAAAGTACCGGATACTCCGCCCCTGTATTTTCACACCAAGTCTGTACTGCCTCCGATGCTCCGGCTGTCAGGCAATAATATCTGTATCCGTATTCCCGGCTATAATCGTACAGTTCGTTGATCTTATCGATCTCCGCATCACTAGCATACTCTATATCGGGCAATAAAAGCCAGAAAGAGTAATTGTCATCTTCAAGCAAGTCGAGCGTCACCTCTTCTTCGCCCTTAAAAACCGAAAAGTCTTCGATTCCGGGTTTCTTGGGTAACCAAGAGCGGGATTTCGACCGGGCATGCCGCTCTACGAACGTCCAGCCCGACTCCGCGTCGGGAAGGTTCTCCAACGTAAATTCCGCCCGTTTACCCTCCTTTTCATAAACGAATACAAACTCGTCCGTCCCATCGTCCGCCATCATCGCTTCCGCAATATCCGTACCGACCTTATACGGACGGAAATCGAGTATCGGCTGCCGATATATTCCTACCCAACTGATATAAAGCAAGAAGAACAGGGAGAAAAATCCGGTTACCCATTGCACCTCATTGGTGTAAAGCGAACGGACTTTCATATTGAAATAGAGCAGCACAACAACCGCAGCCAGCAGAAACAGGTTTTTGCCGAATGTCTGCCAATTGGTCAATATCAACGCTTCGCCGAAACAACCGCAATCGTGTACCGGATCGGCAATCGCCAGATAGAGCGTCAATGGTGTCATAACCGCCATGAATGCCAACAACAGCCACGGTGTAACCCGGCGATACGACCCGAAAAATGTATATACACCCAAAATAAATTCGAATGCAGCCAAAAGGACAGCCGACGGTAATGACAACAGATCGAGCGCTTCGGGCGACAACACGCCCCAATCGTACACGCCGAACGCCACAAAATAGTCTTGCAGTTTATATGCCAAGCCGTAGGGATCGACCGCCTTTACGAATCCGGAAAATATGAACGTAGCGCCGACGATCATCCGCAGTACGATGACCGTCGCCGTCAGCCATTTGTCCAACGATTCGTTCCGGCTACTTGCTTTCTTCATATTCGAGTTTCACCAAATAAAAGAGCGAATAGTTGATCATATCCATATAATTCGCATCCACACCTTCCGATACGAGGGTCTTGCCGTGGTTGTCTTCTATCTGTTTGGTACGATATATTTTCATCAATATCAAATCGGTATAGGAGCTGGTCCGCATACTGCGCCAGGCTTCGTCGTAGTCGTGATTTTTCGCCAGCAGCAACTTTTTCGTCTCTGCCATGTATTTATCGTACAAAGCGACTGCCTGCTCGACAGAGAGGTCGGACTCGTCGGCGTACCCCAGTTCCAACTGTATCAAACCGATAATCCCGTAATTGACGATGCCGATCAGTTCGGGACGGATGCCCTCGTCGATCATCGTCTCGCCCTTCACCTCGATGCTGCGAATCCGGTTGGCTTTTATAAATATCTGGTCGGTAAGCGACTGAGGGCGCATAATACGCCACGAAGCTCCGTAGTCCTTCAATTTTTTCACATAGAGGTCGCGGCATATCCCGGCGATATTTTCTATTTGTGCAACAGTGTCTGCCATAGTGTAATTTTTTGCGACACAAAGGTAACTATTTTTATCGTATTTTTTTCAAATATATCGGGCTACAATCGTTTAAAAAATAAAAGCTCTCCGCCTCATCCCGAAATACGGGAACAGACGGAGAGCTTCTATGCCTGTTATTGTATTCAGACTATCTGTCCTTATACATGCTTTCGTAATATTTTTCGTATTCGCCCGAAGTAATATTGTCCATCCACTCCTGATTTTCCAGATACCAGCGGACTGTTTTTTCGATTCCTTCCTCAAACTGCAACGAAGGCTCCCAACCGAGTTCGCGTTTCAACTTGTTCGAGTCGATAGCATAACGCAAATCGTGTCCGGCACGGTCGGTTACGTAAGTGATCAGATGGTCGCTTGTTCCTTCCGGATTGCCCAACAACCGATCGACGGTTTTGATAATGACTTTGATCAGGTCGATGTTTTTCCATTCGTTGAATCCGCCGATATTATACGTATCGGCTATCTTGCCGTTATGGAATATCGTATCGATTGCCCGGGCATGGTCTACGACATAGAGCCAGTCGCGCACATTTTCGCCTTTTCCATACACCGGCAGCGGTTTGCCGTGACGGATGTTGTTGATGAACAAGGGAATCAATTTTTCGGGGAACTGATACGGTCCGTAGTTATTCGAGCAATTCGTCACAATCGTCGGCATGCCGTAGGTATCGTGGAATGCCCGTACGAAATGGTCGCTGCTGGCTTTGGAGGCGGAATAAGGGCTATGCGGATCATATTTCGTCGTTTCCGTAAAGAATGTTCCATCGAACTTCAACGCGCCATATACTTCATCCGTACTGATGTGATAGAAGCGTTTTCCTTCCCACTCCCCATTCCAATATTGTTTGGCAGCCTGCAACAGGGAAAGCGTACCCATTACATTGGTCTGAGCGAACGTGAAAGGATCTTTGATACTGCGATCGACATGGCTTTCGGCTGCCAAGTGGATCACACCGTCGATCCGGTATTGTCTGAAAATCTCCTGTATCTTGTCGAAATCGCAAATATCGGCTTTGACGAATGTATAGTTCGGAGCGTTTTCTATATCTTTCAGATTTGCCAAGTTTCCGGCATAGGTCAGTTTATCGAGATTCACGATATGGTATTCCGGATATTCATTGACAAACAACCGTACTACATGGCTTCCAATGAATCCGGCACCGCCGGTAATCAATATGTGTCGTTTGAAGTTCATATATTTAAGCGTTTAATTGTTCTATACATTTAACCAGACTCTCTTTCCAGTGCGGTACTACGATACCGAATGTCTTTTTCAGTTTGGTCTTATCCAATACCGAATACGAAGGACGTGTCACCTTGCTCGGGAACTCGTCGCTATGACAAGGACGAATATCGCATCGGGTATGGCTCAGATTCGAAATCTCTACGGCGAAGTCGTACCAAGAGCATACACCTTCGTTCGAATAGTGGTAAATGCCTTCGGTGCCGACATAAGCCTCTTTTTCGACCACCTCGAATATGGCGCGAGCCAAATCACCGGCAAAAGTCGGAGAACCGACCTGGTCGAATACGACATTCAGCGTATCGCGTTCGCTCGTGAGACGGCGCATCGTTTTTACGAAATTGTTTCCGAACGAAGAGTAAAGCCACGCCGTACGGAATATCAGATAACGGCATCCCGATTGTTGGATAGCCTGTTCGCCAGCCAATTTGGTTCTGCCGTACACTCCGAGCGGCGAAGTCGGTTCGTCTTCGGTATAAGGCACATTCTTGTCGCCGTGGAATACATAATCGGTAGATACGTGGATCAATACGGCATCGGCTTCTTTGGCAGCTTCCGCCAGATAACGGGCAGCCGTATGGTTCAACAAATCGGCAGTAGCTTCGTCGTCTTCTGCCTTATCGACATTGGTGTATGCCGCGCAGTTGATAATCACCTGTATCCGATGCTCTTTTACCATAGCCGAAATGGCAGCCTTATCGGTAATATTCAATTCGGTGACATCGGTAAAAATATAATTATTTTTCGAGGTTGCTCCCAGCAATCGCATTTCGTTGCCTAACTGTCCGTTGGCACCGGTCACTAATATATTAAGCATAATAATCTATTTTATAGTCGAACAATTCGGGTGCATCTTTCAGCATCGGATGACAACGGTCTTTCTCGGAAAGGATCACTTCTTCGGGAGAAAGATGCCAGTCAATATGAATATCGGGATCGTTCCATGCGATAGCGCCTTCGCTTTGAGGGGCATAGTAATTATCGCATTTATATTGGAACACGGCTTCTTCGCTGAGTACGGCAAATCCGTGTGCGAATCCGCGCGGAATAAAGAACTGCCGTTGGTTTTCCTCGGTAAGCTCTACCGCCACATATTTTCCGAATGTCGGAGAGCCTTTACGAATATCGACCGCAACATCCAATACGCGACCTTTCACCACCCGCACCAGTTTGCTCTGTGCGTAAGGCGGCTTTTGGAAATGCAACCCACGGAGCACACCATAGGACGACTTGGACTGGTTGTCCTGTACGAACACGGTGTGGCACACCTTCTCTTCAAAATCCCGCTGTGAAAAACTTTCAAAAAAGTATCCCCGCGCATCGGCAAAGATACGAGGCTGAATAATTACCACCCCTTCAATGGCGGTTTCAACAACTTCTATCATCTTGTTTTCAACTCTTCTATTACATTCAACAGATATTGTCCGTATTGATTTTTAAGCATCGGCTGCGCCAAAGCTCTCATTTTAGATTCATCGATCCACCCTTGACGGTAAGCGATGCCTTCGAGACACGCTACTTTAAGACCTTGCCGTTTCTCAATCACTTCGATGAATGTGGATGCTTCGCTCAACGAATCGTGCGTTCCGGTATCGAGCCAGGCAAACCCGCGCCCCAAAGTCTGTACCATCAGCTCCTTATCTTCAAGGAAACGTTGATTGACAGTCGTTATCTCTAACTCGCCACGGGCTGACGGCTTGATTGTTTTAGCCACTTCGACAACCTTATTCGGATAAAAATAAAGTCCGACTACGGCATAATTCGATTTGGGTTTCGCCGGTTTCTCTTCGATGGAAAGGCAGTTACCTTCTTTATCGAACTCCGCCACACCATAACGTTCGGGATCGGCTACCCAATAACCGAATACGGAAGCCTTGTTTTCTTCTTCTGCCAAACGTACCGATTCACGGAGCATCTTCGTGAAACTTTGTCCGTAAAAGATATTATCACCCAAAACCAGACAGACGCTATCGTTTCCGATAAATTTCTCCCCGATCAGGAATGCTTGCGCCAGACCGTCGGGACTCGGCTGTTCGGCATATTCCAACCGAATACCGAAATCGCTGCCGTCGCCCAGCAAACGTTTGAATGCCGGAAGATCCTGCGGCGTAGAGATCAATAGTATATCGCGGATACCCGCCAACATCAAAACCGAAATCGGGTAATATACCATCGGTTTATCGTAAATAGGAAGTAATTGTTTACTCACACCTTTGGTAATCGGATACAATCTCGTCCCGCTACCTCCTGCTAAAACGATTCCTTTCATTTGATTCTAATTAATTATTTACGGTTTCTTGTCCAAGTTCCATCTGTTCCTGCGCTTGCTTGATTTTCTTGATACGATGCGACATCAGCAAGTGCATGACAGACCACACAAATATATCTAACAGTAAAACGACCGTACAATTTACGTACGGCAAAATTATAATATTTGTCGCAGCAAACAAAGCCGAAATACACAATATCGTGACCATAGCACGACGGGGTGTATAGCCTAATGCCAGAAATTTATGATGAATGTGATTCTTGTCGGGTTTAAACAGGTGTTTCCCTTCGCGCCAACGGTGCAATACCACCCGGACAACATCGAATACAGGGACGATCAGCAAAGAGAATGCAATCACGATCGCGCCATCCAATTGGTATTTGGCTTCGGGATTGTTCATACTTAACCGTATCGCCAATACACTTAATATCATACCGATAGTCAATGAGCCCGTGTCGCCCATGAAGATTTTACGTCCGTGTTCCACTTTTCCGAATACGTTGAAGTAGAAGAACGGAAGCAACACACCCAGCGTCGAAAACGACAGCATGGCATATACTCTTTCACCTTGATGCAGGAATATCAATCCGAATACGACCAAGGCAACACTGCTCAAACCGGAAGCCAATCCGTCGATACCGTCGATCAAGTTTATCGCATTGGTAATGAACACAATCACAAATATACTGAACGGAATACCCAGATAAGCTGGCAGCTCATGGATTCCGAAAATGCCGTACAAATCGTTTATCCACAGCCCGGACATCGTGATCAATGTTCCGCAAATGATCTGTATGATAAATTTAGAGCGATAGCGTGCCCCGATCAAATCGTCGGCAATACCGATCAGGTAAAGCAGAATCATTCCGCAAAGAATCAGAGCTATCTCGGACGATTTCTGAGCCGTAATCCCCGAATCCACACCCAGGAAGCGACTGAATATCGCAATCACAAACGACATGGAAAACAAAATAGCCGGGAAAAACGAGACACCGCCCAAACGGGGTACTACCCCCTTATGGACCTTCCGCTCATCCGGAATATCAAACAATCGCTTTTTAAATGAAATCAGCAGAATCTTCGGTATGACCACCACGGTCAATGCCAAACTAATCAGGAAGCAAGATAATACAACAATGTCCCAAATATCCATACTACAAATTTTTATTAAATGGCCGTTTTCTATTCTAAAAAATTATGTCAATACCCACAAGGGCTTTCAAAAAAAAATCAATCTCAAAAATCTACATATCTCCTATCTCAATCCGCTCGATCAACGACGGATGTATAAAAGCAGTCGCCACCGCCATCACGCCGTTGATTACCACCACAACTCTACGATCTCCTTTCACACGAACAAACTCACCTTCTACTCCCGCAAACAGACCGCCTATAATTCGCACTTTGTCGCCTTTCTTCATTTTGACTTCCGTCGGATCAAGATAAACCAACTGTTCGTCATAGGTACCCGAAACCGCTATGAAGTTTTTCATTTGCCCGTCGGAAACGACTAACGGGGTTCGCGTGCCCCGGTCCATCATATAACGTACCGGTATTTTCAACCGGGCATCGTTTTTGATTTCATCCATCCGAGAACGAGTGGTCCGGACAAAAATAATATTATGTATTACCGGCACCAGTTTCCGATATTGCCGTTCTCCTGTCGTCCGCAACACATACTGCATCGGAATAAAGTTCTCAATATTCTCACGATCCAGATATTCTTTAAATTTCATCTCGCGGCTATACGTAACACGCATAGCAAACCAGACTCGATTTTCAGATAAAATTTTTACAGACATAATCTGAATTCGTTATATATTTCAAACGATTATACAATCCTTTTCAAACAAACTCCAATAGCCAAATAGTTACCTTTGAACAAGGCGCTTTACCTTCAAGATAAACCCGTGCAAATATAGTAATTATTATTTACTTTTTAAAAAGCAAATTTTATTTTTGTATAATTACTATACAAAATGCAAATAACATTTTGTATAACTTTCAGAAACACATCAAACTCGCCTTTTACAAAAGTGCAATACAGATATACGTATTACAGAATAAACATATTGAACAATCTCAATACCAAAAGTTAATAAGCGAGTTTAAATTCCGAAATTATTTTCAGATTCGCCTCATCGATAATCGATGTATCCAACGAATCGAGATAAATCCGCGTAATCTGTTCCGAGCGATGCCCCATACCTGCACTGATTACCGAAATCGGAATATTCTTATCTCTCGCCATCGTAGCCCATGTATGACGCGCCACATAAGATGTCAGCGGATTCACCAAGTTCAACAAAGAAGACAACTGCTTTAAGCTCTTATTATAATAACTCAATGCATTACGATATTGTTCGTACGAACGTTTGTCATTGGTCGAAAAAATGATCGGGAATATAAACGGCGTATCCTCTGTCTGCAACGCATATCGGGCGATTATCTCTTTCATGCAAGGTTCCAGACGAATATTCATCCTTGATCCGGTCTTCCGTCTCGTATAACGGATTACCCCATCCTGTACATTCGACTTCTTCAAATATGCCAGATCGACAAAAGAGATCCCCCGCATATAAAAGCTGAACAAAAACAGATCGCGGGCAAAGATCAAAGAGATATGCTTCGACAGATCGAGCGAATGGAGCCGGCGTATCACCTCTTCCGAAACCGAACGTTTGCCGGTTTTATCCACCCCCGTATATACCGCCCCGAACGGCTTGCACTGGACTGCCAGATCGCAAGAAACTGCCTTGTTAAACACCGAACGCAATATCCTCATATAAAAAGAAATCGTATTCCGGGTTACCTTTTTCTGTCTCAGCCACGCATCGTATTCCTGTACCAACGATTCCGTGATCTCGGTCAGCAACAGGTCTTGCCGGGCAAAAGCCCGAAAACTATTGTATGCCGCCTTGTAATTGCGAGCCGTGCCCAAGCGGTTGGATGCCTCGAACGAAACGATCAACTCCTCCATGAATTTGAAAACCGAATACGAACGGGACAATTTTTTGTACTCCTCCACAACATCCGACACCGAATACCGGCATCCGGAATTTTCGAATTGTCGTATCGTATTCTGCAAATTATCTTTGTCGGCTATTATCCGCAACCGCAGATCGACCAGACGTACCGAACAGTTTCCTTCCGGGATAATAATTTGCCGACTTCCATCGTCCCATTCACTCGAATACAGTTTATAATTGGTCATAATCTCGGCTTGCTCTCCGTCGTGCTCAACCCGATAACAGATATTACCCACCAAGCCCGATACGGACAATCGTTTCAATTCTACTTCAATTGTTGTCATATTAAATATAAATAATGTAATGAATACGAATTAAAACGAACGTTTTCGATAGCCGAGAGCAAAGCCGAACTTGTTCGGGCTATGCTGAGGCGAGAAAAGGTGCATTCGGATGAACGTTTTCGATAAGCCGAGAGCAGAGCCGAACGGGGTTCAAGCTATGCCGAGGCGAGAAAAGGTGCATTTGGATGAACGTTTTCGATAAGCTGAAAGCAGAACCGAACAGGTTCTGGCTATGCCGAGCGAAGAAAAGGTACATGAATATGGACCTAATAACTTTTCGACCATGTAAAACAGGGAGAATCCGGATATGACGAGTTTGTACTTATAGTCCATGAAAATGCAATCCGGCAAACAAGTCAGGACACACCTAAAAGGGGCTGCATCGAAACTCACATTTCGACACAACCCCTGTATAAAAAAGGCCATCCAAAGGATGCGATGAAACTCCGAATGACAGGATTTGAGTGCCTCTTCTCCTTTGTAATCCACCGTGCTAAGCATACCCGAAGGCGTGGCCCGCCATTGGAAAAGAAAGCTTGTCTCGGCATTTCATAAAATTTGATGAGTTTCCCAATCTACTTTGGATGACCTGTTATCTTCATCATCATGCACCTATTCCCACCTCGGTAATATCCCCTCCGGGAAAACACCGCATGAGGTGTCTCTCATCAATACAAAGGTAGATATTTTCACGGAAAGAACAAACTGCACAAACAAAAAAAGGAGATCTCCCTGCGGGGAAATCTCCTTTTTCAGATTATTTAATATCTTGCTTAAATTTTAGCTTCGACAAACGCTTCGCCTCGGCATAATCGGTTCAAGTTTCCTCTTGACCGCTTCTGCTCTCGGCTTGCAGTTTATTTTACTTTCGAAACGATAGCTTTGAAAGCTTCGGGATTGTTCATCGCCAAATCTGCCAAAACTTTACGGTTGATTTCGATGCCGGCTTTGTGAAGAGCACCCATCAATTTAGAATAAGACATACCTTCGAGGCGAGCGGCAGCATTGATACGCTGAATCCACAATGCGCGGAAATTACGTTTTTTGTTTTTGCGGTCGCGGTATGCATATGTCAAACCTTTTTCCCAAGTGTTTTTAGCTACGGTCCACACATTTTTACGCGAGCCATAGTAACCTCTGGTAAGTTTCAAAATTTTCTTTCTTCTTGCTCTTGAAGCAACATGATTTACTGATCTAGGCATAGTTTTTTCTTGTTTTGAATGTTAGCGTCACTTTTCACAGCGATCTTCAAGCTAAATACATTCGGTTAATAATTTTTTAAACTACTTTTTTAGAAAACGAAAGTGAACTTATTTCAAGCCCAACAAAGCTTTTACGTTGTTTACATCGGCACCTGCAACAGTCGTGAAGTGACCCAAGTTTCTTTTTTGCTTTTTCGTTTTCTTCGTCAGAATGTGACTTTTAAAAGCATGTTTTCTTTTGATCTTTCCTGATCCGGTAAGGGCAAACCTCTTTTTGGCACCGGAATTAGTTTTAATCTTCGGCATTTTGTTTAATTTTAATTTAAAAATTTTGAATATAAATTTTGAGTCTCCTCAAATTTTCTTACTTCTTTTTCGGAGTCAGCATAATGATCATCCGCTTTCCTTCGAGAACGGGCATCATCTCTACCTTTCCGTAATCCTCCAAGTCATTGGCGAAACGCAACAGCAATACTTCGCCCTGTTCTTTGAAAAGGATCGAACGACCTTTGAAGAATACATAGGCTTTCACCTTAGCACCTTCGTTCAAAAAGCCGATCGCATGCTTCAACTTGAAGTTGTAGTCGTGATCGTCGGTCTGCGGTCCAAACCGGATCTCCTTCACCACGACCTTAGTCGATTTGGCTTTTTGTTCTTTCTGCCGTTTCTTCTGCTGGTACAAGAACTTTTGATAATCCAAAACCCGGCACACCGGCGGCTCGGCATTGGGAGAGATTTCGATCAGATCGAGACCTTGCTCATCGGCAATCGCCAATGCTTGCTGCAAAGAGTAGACACCTTGCTCTACATTATCGCCGACCAACCGAACTTCACGAGCGCGAATGCGGTCATTGATACGGTGTTGCTCCTTATTATTCGCATCCTTGCCGACGGGACGTCTAACATTGTTTCTATTGTTAGCCCCGCCATTATTGTTGTTATTATTCGGGTTGGGAGCTGATGTAAACGGTTTCTTCTTCTCCATTCAAATTACCATTGGTTTATCATTTTTTCTACTTCCGCAGTCAATTCGGTGGCAAAGGTAGCAATTTTCATCATACCTTTATCACCTTCGCCCTGTTTTCTTACAGAAACTTCACCATTTTCCGCTTCTTTTTCTCCGACAACGAGCAAATAAGGAATCCGTTTCAACTCATTATCGCGAATCTTGCGGCCGATTTTTTCATTTCTGTCATCGACAAATGCGCGAATATCTTTTTCCGCCAGTTCTTTTGCCACTTGATTGGCATAGTCGTTAAACTTCTCGCTGATCGGCATGATAACGACCTGATCGGGTGTAAGCCACAACGGGAACTTACCGCCGGTATGTTCGATCAATACCGCTACGAAACGCTCCATAGAGCCGAACGGTGCACGGTGGATCATGATCGGACGGTGTTTTTGATTATCACTGCCGGTATATTCCAAACCGAAACGTTCGGGCAGGTTGTAATCGACTTGAATCGTACCCAACTGCCAACGACGACCGATAGCATCTTTCACCATGAAGTCGAGTTTCGGTCCGTAGAAAGCAGCCTCGCCCAATTCTACACGGGCATTCAGACCTTTTTCTTCGCAAGCCTCAACGATCGCTCTTTCGGCTTTTTCCCAGTTTTCATCGCTACCGATGTATTTTTCCTTGTTATTCGGGTCACGCAACGAAATCTGAGCCTCGAATGCCGGGAAATCCAAAGCCTTGAATATAATAAAGATAATATCCATTACTTTCAAGAACTCTTCTTTCAACTGATCGGGACGGCAGAAAATGTGAGCATCATCCTGCGTAAATCCGCGTACCCGGGTCAATCCGTGCAATTCACCGCTCTGTTCGTAACGATATACCGTACCGAACTCTGCCAGACGCAACGGCAGTTCCTTATACGAGCGCGGATAAGCTTTATATATCTCACAGTGGTGAGGGCAGTTCATCGGTTTCAGCAAAAATTCTTCGCCTTCTTCGGGAGTATGGATCGGCTGGAACGAGTCTTTTCCATATTTTGCGTAGTGTCCCGATGTCACATACAGCAATTTGTTTCCGATATGCGGCGTAATCACCTGCAAGTATCCGAAACGTTTCTGAATGCGACGCAGGAATGTTTCGAGGCGTTCACGCAATTGTGTACCTTTCGGCAACCACAACGGAAGTCCCTGACCTACTGCCGCAGAGAATGTAAAGAGTTCCATCTCTTTTCCGATCTTGCGGTGGTCGCGTTTCTTCGCTTCTTCGAGCAATGCCAAGTATTCATCGAGCATTTTCTTTTTCGGGAAAGTGATCGCATAGACACGCACCAACTGTTTCCGTTTTTCATCACCGCGCCAATAGGCACCAGCCAACGACATGACTTTCGCTGCCTTGATAACGCCGGTATTGGGCAAGTGCGGTCCACGGCAAAGGTCGGTAAATGCACCTTGCGTGTACGTGGAGATCGTTCCGTCCTCCAACTCCTGTATCAATTCCACTTTATATTCCTCGCCTCTGTCGCCGAACATTTTCAAGGCATCGGCTTTGGCGATTTCAGCCCGTACCACTGCTTCTTTACGTGCTGAAAGTTCGAGCATTTTTGCTTCGATCTTCGGGAAGTCGGCAGCGGTAATCACGGTTTCACCCGGATCCACATCGTAATAAAATCCGTTTTCAATTGCCGGACCGATACCGAACTTGATACCGGGATATAGCTCCTGCAAAGCCTCAGCCAAGAGGTGTGCGGAGGTGTGCCAGAAAGCGTGTTTTCCTTCCGGATCGTCCCATTTGAACAATTTCAGCGCAGCATCTTTTTCTACGGGTCGCGTCAAATCCCACGCATTGCCATCGACGGTAGCCGCCAACACGTCCTGCGCCAGACGCGGACTGATGCTTTCCGCTATTTGCAATGGCGTAATCCCGCTTTCAAATTCTTTTACCGAATTATCGGGAAACGTAATCTTGATCATGTCTGTTATTCTTTATATACCGGCAAACTCCGTATTGCTACCGAATGCCGGATCTGTTATTCAATCGTCAAAGCCGCAAGGGCATTTTTATCAAGGCACAAAAATAGTAATATTTTTTCGGATAACGACTTATCGACTACTTTTTTTCAAGAAGATTTTTAACCCGAAGCTATTTCGACATCCGTTTCAAAATATTGTACGACGCGACCACCCCCAATTCACCTGCCTTGCTCAGGTCGGCAATGCCTGCCTCTTCATTTCCCTGACGCAGATAGACCAGTCCCCGGTTGAAATAGGCGTTACCGAAATCGGGACGCAGACGTATCGCTTCGTTGTAGTCGGCAATCGCTCCGTAATAGTCCTGACGGGCGCAACGCACATTTGCCCGATTGAAATAGGCATATACGAAATCAGGGGCGAATTCGAGTACTTTATCATAATCGCGCAATACCATTTCATAGTCCAGTGCCGTAGCATCCGTAACCGGCTTGTCTATGTTTTTTCCTTTTGAATCCGATCCGTAGATATGTCCCATGCTTCCTGCCGAAAGCGTGTACTGTATTTGCTTGAAGCGTACAACGGCACGGGCAAAATATGCCAACATGAAATTCCGGCTCAAATAAATGGTCTGATTCAAATCTTCGATCGCACTGCCGAAATCCTGAATCAACATGAAGTCGATCGCCCGCCCGAAATATGCCAGCGGATTTTGCGGATTTATTTCGATCAAACGGGAGAAATCGTTTACCGATGCAAAGTGCATATTGATCTGGTCGGTATTCAACGCCGCTTCCCGATTGGTGAGTTGCAAACGGTAACGGAACACATTCAAGCGGTTCAACTCATCCAATTCGCGTACATAATAAATGTGTTGCCGCACCATATCGGGACGTTCGTAATAGGTAAGCACATATTCAGGCTCTATCGATATTTGCACTTTCGAATTCTGTACCCGTCCGCGTGCACCCGTCTCCTGTTTCGGTGTGAAATCGGTTTGCGTATCCGCCACCAACAATTTATCGAACTTATTGATATTCTTGTCGGATGCCTTCCGTTCTTTCTGAGCCGTGTCGGAGGAAGCCGTCGCATCGTTCTTGCCCGCCACCGCCGATTGGCGTTTATTCTCTTCCACCTGTTTCTTTTGCAATTCCAATGCCAGATCGAAATCTTTTTCACCGCTTTTCTTGTCTCCGATCTCCAACTTCGATTTGGAACGGGCAAACAGTCCCTCGACAAAATCAGGATATTGTTTCAGCACGACATCATAGTCGCGTATCGCCTGACGGTGATTACCGGTCTGACTATACAGCACCGCCCGATTGTAATAGGCAAAATAATTTTCTGGTTCAGCCTGAATCACAGCCGAAAAATCGCGGATAGCCCGATTGTAATCTCCCACCTGTATCCGCAACAACCCGCGGTTGTAATGCGTCATCGCATTTTCCGGATCCATTTCCAATATGTAATCGTAATCGGACATCGCCCCGCGCAAGTCGTCCAGATGATATTTCATCAACGCCCGGTTAAGATAAAACGAAACGTCCTTGGGTTCCAACCGCACAGCCTCATTTATATCCGCCAAAGCCTCTTTATAGCGAGCCTGCTGCGCCAAGATTATCGACCGCTGGGCATAAGCCGAAGCAATGTGTTTATCCAGTTCGATCGCCCGATCCAAATCTTTCAGCGCACAGATCGTATCGCCTTTTTCCAGATAGACCTGACTCCGGCTCATATATCCGTTCCAATAGTTGGGGTGTAGCCTTATCAACTCGGCGAAAGAACTCTCCGCTTCGTCGTAACGCTCCATTTGTGCCAATGCCAATGCTTTATTATTCAGATTCGTGCGATCTTCCGGAGCCATTTGCAACCCTCGCGTATAATCATCGACCGCTCCTTGATAATCGCCCAGACTCTGACGGGCAATACCACGCACCTGATAGGCATCGGTCAGAAACGGATTGCGTTCGATACACAACGTGCAGTCTTCCTCCGCCCCTTTGAAATCTTCCAGATTGAGTTTGGCTACCGCACGATAGAAATAGGGTTCCGCCATATAAGGCTTTACCTTGATCACTTGATTGAAATATTGTATCGAGAGTACATAATCATCGAAATAGAGTGCATTCCGTCCGATATTCATCACCCGCTCGGTATTGATCTGGGCATACGTCTGCCCTGCCGGCAATAAAAACGACACAAAAACGAGAAGCAAACTATAAATATATCGGGACATGATTCGTCTTGTCTACTCTATAAAAATTCAGCAGTAAATGGTATCACTCAATTTCTACAAAGATAGGCAAATAATAAACAAATCGTATGTACCGCCGGTTATTTTATACGTTTTTTCCTTTCAACGACAGGGAATGAACATTTTTTACAGATTACGGTTCATATTCATGCACCTTTTCTCGCCTCGGCATAACTCGAACAAGTTCGGATCTGCCCTCGGCTTATCGAAAACGTTCTAAAAAAACAAACTATTGAAATAGAAAATGAAATCGACCGTTCGTCCTCATATCGTCGTTGCCGGTGGCGGATTTGCCGGGTTGCAATTCATCAAACGCATCGACCGGAAAAAATTCCGCGTCACGCTGATCGACCAAAACAATTACAACGCTTTCTCTCCACTCTTCTACCAAGTAGCCTCTTCGGGACTGGAACCGGCTTCAATATGTTTCCCGTTCCGGCAGGAACTCAGGGGCAAGAAAGGGATTCATTTTCACTTGGGGAGAATCTGCCGGATCGACCGAAAACGACGACAGATAACGACCGAAAACGGAATTATCGAATACGATTATTTAGTCATCGCAACCGGAACAGGTAACAACTTTTTCAATATCAACCGTCTGCAAGAAAAAGCCTTCACCTTGAAATCGGTAGCAGAAGCCATCCGTTTGCGCAACGAGATTCTGTCGAAACTGGAAAGAGCTTGTCTCTGCACGATCGCCGAAGAACGAAAAACCCTACTGTCGTTCGCGGTCATCGGCGGAGGGCCTTCGGGAGTAGAGATAGCCGGAGCTTTGGGCGAAATGAAGAAATACATACTGAAACGTGATTATCCCGAACTATCGCCGACAGAAGTACGCATCACGTTGGTGGAAGACGCGGCACGCCTGTTGCGCAATATGCACCCCTATTCATCGAAAAAAGCGCAGGAATACCTGTCACAACTCGGAGTAGAAATCGTTTTAAACGCCAATATGCTCGGATACGAAAATGAATGGATACAACTCGACGGAGGGAATAGTTTCAGAGCCGGGACCTTGATCTGGACAGCCGGCGTATCCGGAGAACGACTGAACGGTATTCCCGACAATGTCTGGACACGCGGAAACCGCATTCCTGTCGATCGGCATTGTCATTCGTTGTTTGACCGACAGATATTTGCAATCGGTGACATTGCCAGTATGAGCGATGAAAAATATCCGAACGGACATCCGCAAGTTGCCCCCGTAGCCATACAACAAGCCCGATACCTTGCCGACCTGATGAACAGCGGCAAATTCGGATACGGATTTCACTACCACGACAACGGATCGATGGCAACCATCGGACGCAACCGCGCCGTAGCGGAACTACCCCATGCCTCGTTCCACGGTAGCATAGCTTGGTTTTGCTGGATGTTCGTACACCTGCTTTCCCTGCTGGGCATGAGAAACAAAGCGGCTACCTTAATGAACTGGATTTGGAACTACTTCACCTACAACTCTTCGCTCCGGTTATTGATCCGCCCTACCCGATATCCGAATCGGGGATAAAAACAATCAGTAGATCCCGAACCAATCACAGACAAGCACATTCAATAAACCTTACCCATCTCCAAATAAAGAAGTTTAAAACGTTGTACTTCTTAGTAGAAATTTACATCCAAAAACGTTCATATTCATGCACCTTTTCTCGCCTCGGCATAGCTCGAACAGGTTCGGATCTGCCCTCGGCTTATCGAAAACGTTCAATATATTCAGTTAAATAATAAAGAATAATTATATTTGCAAAAAGCTTTAAATCGATTAAAATGATTTAATATTGAATTCACACCTTATCTTTAACTAAATATTAAAAAACGATGTCTGCCACAGAAATTAATCCCAATCAGGTTATCAATGCTATTTGCCATGAATTCACCCAAAAGATTGATATAGCAACTGCATTTGTATGGCTTCATTACAAACAAACTCCATAACGAAAAATGTACCCCAAAACAAATAAACTATTATTTTGAACAAGCTCTTCAACCAAAATACAACACAACCCGATTAAACGAAAATTTTATTAGGAATAAAAGTATCATTGCAAAAAATAGGACATACATACCAAACCCAAAGTTAATACTTGATTTAGATAAGAAATTTGCTTCTTATCTAAATCACACAGAGAATGTAGAATGTAAAGATTTGGACGGATCTATATTACCCAAATCCATCTATAAAACTGTAAATCATAGCTACATCAAACGTATAGGAGAACAAATCAACGCATCTTACGACTACAATATTTTCGACGGTTGCGCAATTCTTATGAGACGCTTATTAGAAACACTATTAGTACTTATTTGTACAAAGAAAGGATTTATATCTTCTAACAGTAACGAAAGCTATACTCTTTCTTCTATAATAGAAGATACTAAAAACAATAACATATTCTCTAAAAAATTAATAGATAGCATGTATCGAATTCGGGATTTGGGAAATTTTTCAGCCCATACAAATGGATACTATGCCGTAAAAAAAGACATTGATCATTTAAAAGATAGATACCGAGTTCTCATCCAAATACTATTATCCCGTTTAGAAGAATAAACCCGCCGTATAACGGTCTCGATTCTCCAAAAAATAAGTAATTTTGCAGAACGTTCGTGTCGGAACTTGTTATTATAAAGTTACCCGCTTATAATTTCGGGTCCGATTATTTTGCAAAGGAGGTAAAGAGATGTTGAATGGCAGGCACAAAGCAGCGAAACAGGTGGATATGCTTCACGGCAAACTGTTTCGCAAGATTCTTGTTTTTTCTCTGCCCTTGATCGCAAGCGGTATTTTGCAACAATCGTTCAACGCGATCGACGTTGCCGTCGTAGGTCGTTATTCAAGCAGCCAGGCGATGGCTGCGGTCGGCAGCAACGGAGCCATAATCAGTATATTGGTCAATCTGTTTTTAGGAGTCGCCGTCGGTGCGAACGTAGTAATCGCCAATTATATCGGGCAACGCAACGAAGATGGGGTAAGACGATCGGTCGGTACAGTAGGCATCCTCGCTGTCATCAGCGGTTTTATCCTGCTTTTGCTCGGCACTACCCTTGCACGTCCTATTCTCGAACTCATGAGCGCCCCCGACGATGTGATCGACCTCGCAACGCTTTATCTACGCATCTATTTCCTCGGCATGCCGTTCATGATGATCTACAACTTCGGTTCGGCTATCCTCCGAAGTATGGGCGACACCCAACGTCCGTTTTATGCGCTGTTGGTCGCAACTGTCATCAATGCCGTACTCGACTGGCTTTTCGTCGCCGTATTCGGCATGAGTGTCGATGGAGTGGCTATTGCCACAGTCATAGCCAACGTGGTAAACGCCGCTATCATCATCTACCTGCTCGTACGCGAGCCCGATCCGTTTACACTCAAAGTCCGGCAAATGTCCATTTCCACCTCCGACCTGAGAAAGATGCTGCACATCGGTATTCCCGCCGGATTACAGGGAATGGTATTCTCTATCTCCAATATTTTCATTCAGGCTTCGATCAACAAATTCGGATCGGATGCCATTGCCGGTTCGTCTGCCGCACTTACCTACGAAGCGTATTGTTATTATATTGTCAGCGCATTCAATGCCGCTGCCATTGCATTTACCAGTCAGAATTTCGGTGCCGGACAGTTCAGCCGTTGCAGGCGAGTATTCTGGCTATGTATGCTCATGGCTATTGTCGGATGTGGTTCTGCCAATGCCCTGATCGTTTGGCAACAGGATTTTTTCATACGGGTGTTTACGACCGATCCCGATGTCGCGCACTACGCCTCCATACGTCTCAGCCATGTGCTTTTAGTGCAGTTCCTTGCCAGCAGCTACGAAATTTCCGGAGCCTATATGCGGGGACTCGGCTATTCCATGACCCAAACCGTACTGACGATATTCGGTACTTGTGTGCTAAGGCTCGTATGGGTTTATACGGTAAATGCCCACTACAACAGTTTCGAAATATTGCTGTACATCTATCCGATATCCTGGATCATTACCGGCATTTCGGTTCTCATCGCCGCATGGATCACACAGCGCAAAGCTTTTGCCGATTATCACAAACCGGTCACCGTTTAGTTATCCCTGCACGAAACGCAAATACCGGTCTTTGGCTTGGGCGAGAGCCTCACTTTCAATCGACCGGTCGGAATCGAAACAAGCATGCGTTATTTCCCAGCCGGTTTTCCGGGGCTGTTTTTTCCAATTACCGACGATCCGGTCCTTATGCAGAAGCACGGGAAAAAACAGTCCGTTATTCGTGAAGGCATAAGGATAATGGCAAAGCGGAAGTACCGGCGTCCGATCTTTATAGCCCAATAAGATTTCATCGAAAGGCGGCAGCAGAACTGCCGATACGGCACTCCGCCCCGTTATACGGCTATCGATATGAATATAATACGTCCGGTCCTCGTAAGTCTCTGCCATGAGATCCCTGCCGAGCGAGGCTATTGCTTTTTTCGCCTCGGTCTGCGTCAATCCCGACCACCAGACGAAATCGGTCAGGGTCGCCGGAGAGTGTCCGCGAAAATAGTTTGCAGCAAGTCGTACCGGCATTTCTTCTTTCGACGGTAACGACGATACGGGCACTCGTTCGTCGAGCAACATATAGGTATTGATATTGCCCGTCACCCGTCCGCTGCATATCACACTGTCGAGTTCCGCCCGAATCAAATACATTTTGACATGACGTTCGTCGGTAGGTAATCCGCAAGCTGCAAATCTTTCGGACAGTTCGGCGGCGGACAGGCTACGCCCGCCGCATAAAGCCTCCCCGATAATATCCCGGCTCTTACAGTAGGAATCCGTATCGTTCCATATCTCTTTAAACCAGCCCTTAAATGCCCGTTGGTTCCGCTCCCGGCTAAGCGCAAGCATCCAGCGTATATCACTTGCCTGTACAATATGCCACGTCGGCCGCATCAAGTGGGTACGCAATATGTCGCCTCTATCCAATGCGGCATTCACCTCGGTCAAAGCCGGTTTTTTCGTGCGCAATCCTATCGCCCATTTTACCGAAGCAAGGTCTTGTGCCTGCATGGCACCCATCCACGCGACAACCTCCTGGGGCGTATCGAACTGCGGGCTTATAATGTGTTGATTGAGCAAACGGCTCCGGGATATGTTCATACTATACGTTTTAGGCTACACCGAGCAGTTCTATTTCGAATATCAATGTAGAGCCGCCGGGAATACCGGGTTGCGAAAATTTGCCATAGCCCATCTCTGCCGGAATATAGACTTCCCATTTGTCCCCCACATGCATCTGTTGCAATGCGACAATCCATCCGTCGATCAGTTCATTCAGACGCATTGCCAACGGACAACCGCCCTCGCTCGTATCGAATGTCGCCCCGTCGATCGTTCTGCCGGTATAATGAACGGAAACGATACTGCGAGCAGAGGGTTGTCTCCCGGTCTTATCGCCCGATGCCATTATTTTGTAATAAACCCCTTTGGACAAAGGGTGTACTCCTTCTTCCCGGGCTTTGGCTTCCAGCCATTCCCGATTCCTGACGATATATTCCTTATTAGCCATGTCGCCTACAAGATTGATATTATAAAAACGGTGTGCCATAATGCCCAACCTGCTGCGTTGCCATCGGAATTCGGGCTAAGTCGTTTACGTCGGTAAACTCCTGTCGTCCTCATCCGCAGCGTCTTGCATATTAGACATTCTTACGCACCGAAACGGGGTTGCTTCAAAACTTACATTTTGAAACAGCCCCACAAAAGTATAAGATTCCACGATATTTACAGAAACGATACCGCACTTTATTTGCGATATACTTTATCGGATGCGCAGGAAACTGTATCCGAAACGTTCACAAGCCGCCCGTTCCAACTCTTCGCGTGCAGCCGGATCGGCAATGGCTATCAATGCTTTCGCCCGTTGAGCCAAATCTTTTCCCCGTAAGAATGCGATTCCGTGTTCGGTAACGATATATTGTGCTTGTGCCCGGGTCGTGACCACCCCTGCTCCGGGTTTCAGCACCGGTACGATCTTCGATATACCTTTTGCCGAAGCGGCAGTCATGGCAATAAATGTCTTGCCGCCTTCCGACAAAGAGCCTCCGTACATGAAATCGTGTTGTCCGCCCACACCGGAGAACATCCGTGTCCCGATAGAATCGGCACAGATCTGCCCCGTAAGGTCGATCTCCAAAGCCGAATTGATCGCCATTACTTTTGGGTTCTGCATAATCCGGAACGGGAAATTGGTCCATGCGACATCTTTCACGACAATGTCCTCGTTGTAGTTCATATAATCGTACAAGCGTTGCGAACCCAATGCCAGCGAAGCTACGGATTTGCCGGGGAGCACTTTTTTAAGCCGGTTGTTAATCACCCCGCTCTGGATTAACGGTACTACGCCGTCGGTCATGGCTTCGGTATGCAATCCCAGATCCTTGTGCGAAGTCAAAGCGGAAAGTACGGCATTGGGGATGCCGCCTACTCCGATCTGCAACGTCGCGCCGTCGGGAATCTGTTCGGCGATATAACGTCCTATTTTTTGCTCCTTTTCATCGGGAACGGCTATCGGCAACGTAACCAACGGTTCGTCTACCTCCACACATGCGTCGATCCGGGAAATATGAATCAACGCATCGCCATACGAGAACGGCATCTGCTTATTGACTTGGGCTATGATCACCCGCGAACATTCGACTGCCGAAACAGCCAGATCGGCAGAGATGCCATAACTGCAATACCCCTCTTCGTTGGGAGGAGAGACATTCAGAAAGGTAACGTCGAGCGGCACAAGTCCATCCCGGAAGAAAGAGGGTATTTCGCCCAAGAAACCCGGAATGCACTGCCCTTCGCCTCGTCCGATAGCGTCGCGCACACTGTTGGCAATGAAGAGACTGATCGGGAAAAACGCTTCGCGATACTCACTCCGGCAATAAGGGGCTTCGCGCCGTCCGATAGCAAAACCGGAATAGACTTCCACGCCCCGCAACTCTCCCGCCCGGTCAGCCAAAGCATCGCACAATACTTCGGGAATGGAAGTACTGCCTTGTATATATATGCGGTCGTGCGACTTGACCAACTTCACCGCATCGGCGGCTGTCATGTATTTGGCTTCAAACATAGCAATCAAATTGGATGGTTCGTATTAAATATGCGCAACCGCTCTTCGAGCAGCGGGTAGTCGGCTTCCGTCACCACAGAGGTACAGATCCTGATTCCTTCCTGCCAACTTCCGGTCGTACTCAACGAAATCGCCGAGATGCCGTAATTGAGCAGGTTCGCCAACAGTTCGTCGCCCGTAAATCCGCGTCTGCCGATCGTAAAGAAAAAACCGTCGCTGATATCGGTATCGAGGTCCTTATCGTAAACGACATGGAACCCGTTTCGCAAAAATATTTCTTTCAGCCGCTTTGCCCTATCGGCATACAGCCGGGTCTGCTCCACAAAATTCAGATTACCGGCACAAGCGGCTTCGTACATCGCTGCCAAAGCGTATTGTGCAGAGTGCGTCACCCCCGACGACAAGGCATAGAGTATGGTGTACACTAATGCTCCTCCCACCGTAGCCATGCCCATAGTCTGACGCAGATAGGGATATTCGCGTCGATAAAGGGCATCGGATACCGCCAAAACGGCAATACGTTCGCCGGCATAGCTGAATATCTTCGACGCAGATAGCATCAAGATATAATTATCGGTATAGCGGGCTACCGTAGCTTGGAACGGAGGCGTAAACGGCTGGCTGAGATCGCGACGGAAGTCCATACCGAGATAAGCCAAATCTTCTATGACAACCGTATCGTAACGGGTAGCCAATGTGCCGATACATTCCAGCTCCTGTTCGGTGAGGCATACCCACGAAGGGTTGTTGGGGTTGGAATAGATAATCGCCGCTACATTGCCCTGCGACAATATGGAATCGAGTTGTGCATACAATTTATCGCCCCGGTAACCGTACACATCGAAATCCTGCCTTTTATATCCCAGTATCTTGCTTTGCAACGGCTGTACCGAGAATCCGGGGTTAATGAACAGAATCGTATCCCGTTCTTCCCGCAAATGGCGGCAGAGCATAAACGATGCAAAAGAACCCATCATCGACCCGACTGTCGGAATGCAACCTTCGGGAGCGACCTCTATATCGAGAAACGCTTTGATAAAACGCGAAGCCGCAGATTTCAGTTCGGGAATACCGTTGATATTGGGATAAACGGAAGCGACTCCGCTGTCTAATGCCGCTTTCTGGGCGGCGATGCCGATCTGCGACGCCGGCAATCCGGGCGATCCCAACTCGAAATGAACGAACCGTTGCCCGGTCTGTGCCTCCAAGCGTTTCGATACGGTAACGGTCTGACGTATGGTGGCTTTACTGATGTGGTCGATATGCATATCGGCAAGAACCGCATCGACCAACTCCTGTTTAAACGGAATCTCCATAACTCAACCGATATTTTTTTGTGCAAAATCCAAGCCGGCTCTGAATGCGGCAATGTTCATCTCTACAATCTGTTCGCCCTTCCGGGAGAAAATGGAACGGATGCCCGCCTCCAATTTTTCAGGTTCTATACCTAAGAACGGGGCGGCGGCTCCCAACAGAACGATGTTCGACGCACGGGGCGATGCTACCGACTTGGCTATCGCTTCGACATCGAGAGCGATGACATGAGGCAGTGCAGCGAGGGCTTCGCGCAATTTCGCCTCATCGGGATAATTGTCGATATTGACAAACGGCACGGTATTGGTTATGATCCATCCCTCTTTCGACAGGTACGGCAAATAGCGCAAGGCTTCCATCGGTTCGAGTGAAATCACCAGATCGGCTTTTCCGAGAGGTATCAGGTCGGAACTGATCGGAGTGGAACTGAGGCGCAAATTGGATTGCACATCCCCTCCACGCTGGCTCATTCCGTGCACTTCGGCTTGTTTGATATAAAGTCCTTCGTCGATAGCGGCGGCTCCTATAATGGTGGCGATAGAGAGGATACCTTGTCCTCCCACGCCCGAAAGTATAATGTCGGTACGCATGGTATTACGATTTTTTATTGTGACGTCTTGCTGTTTGAATGCACTCTCTTCGCGGAATAATGACCGACACTCCGTGATAAGCAATCTCTTCACGGATCATCTGCTTCATCTCTTCCATATTCTTTGCCAACGGAACGACCACCCGGATATGTTCGGGTTCGACGCCGATCCCCTTGCAAATCTGTTCGAGGCGACCTGTTCCCGCCGAATCCTGACCACCGGTCATACCGGTCGTAAGGTTATCGGAAATGATGACGGTAATATCCGATTTTTCGTTTACCGCATCGAGCAGCCCCGTCATACCCGAATGTGTAAATGTAGAATCACCGATCACCGCTACCGACGGATATTGTCCGGCATCTGCCGCTCCTTTCGCCATCGTGATCGAAGCTCCCATATCCACCACCGAATGGATTGCTTTATACGGAGGCAGGAACCCGAGCGTATAACAGCCTATATCGCTGAACACACGGCAATCGTCAAATTCACGAGCCACCTCGTTGAGAGCAGTGTACATGTCGCGATGCCCGCAACCGACACAAAGAGCCGGCGGACGCGACACTACCAGTTGCGACGGTTCGAACACTTCGTCGCTATCCAAAGCCAACGCCCGGCGGATATTATCGGGAGTCAGTTCGCCGGTGCGGGGTACATCGCCCGTCAGACGTCCTTTGATTTCCAATTTTTCGGAGGGCAGAACTCCCCGCAACTGTTCTTCGATAAACGGTTGCCCGTCTTCCAACACCAAAACAGTTTCGCAAGCTGCCGCCATACGGCGTATCTTTTCTACGGGCAACGGATATTGCGATATTTTCAGCACATCGAACGGGGCTCCGTCGGGATAGTGTTCCATCAGATAATTATAGGCTATGCCCGAAGCAACCACTCCGATACGGCGATCTGCCCCTTCGGCATACACGTTATGAACCGATTGTTCCGCTTCCATCAGGAAATCGGACTGATGTGCCACCAATTCATTGTTCCGCACACGCGCCACAGCCGGCATCAATACCCACTGACGCGGATTGGACGGATAGTTCATCGCATTAGGTTCGCGTACCGCTCCGGTCTTCACGACGGCACGGGAGTGCGCCAAGCGGGTAACGACACGCATCAATACGGGAATTTTATATTTTTCGGAAAGATCGAACGCTTCGCCTATCATATCGTACGCCTCCTGCTGGGTGGAAGGCTCGAAAATAGGCACCATCGCAAATTTGCCGTAGAAGCGAGAATCCTGTTCGTTCTGCGAAGAGTGCATAGAGGGATCGTCGGCGGCAATCACGACCAGTCCGCCATTCGTACCGGTCATTGCCGAATTGACAAATGCATCGGCAGCGACATTCATACCTACATGTTTCATACACACCATCGCCCGTTTACCCATATAGGACATTCCGAGCGCAGCTTCCATCGCTGTCTTTTCATTACACGACCATTGGCAATGGATACCGCGTTCAGCCGCCAACGGATCGGATTGTATAAATTCGGTAATCTCGGTAGAAGGAGTGCCGGGATAGGCATAAACTCCGGAAAGGCCGGCATGAATCGCACCTAATGCGATCGCCTCATCGCCTAAAAGCAATTTCGTGTTTTTCATATATTTTCGCGTTTTGAGGTCTTTACAAATATGGGGAAAGGCAAGGGCAAGAGCAAATAGGAAACGAAGTTTTACGATTTGATTATGCCGAGCCGCATCCTATATTCTACAAATATAGCGAAAGGCGAGAGCAGAGACAAAAGGGAAAATTCGGTTTTCACATTTAGGCTATGCCAAGCCGTCTCCTATATTCTACAAATATAGGAATTTATTTCATGATTCGCAATACTCCGCGCCGGAAGAAATAAAGACAGTATCCACAAAAAATCTTAAAAGAGAGAACCATTGTCAAGCCCAGACGGATTAAGATGTAGATATATTCCCTTGTTTGTTGGCAAAATGACAGATCGCACCAACACGGGGTCCATCCCGGAATGCTCTGCCGCACTACGGTTGCAACTCCGTTTATTATTCCGCCCGGAAGATTGGCAGTGCGGCAAAAATTCGTAATTTTGCCGCACTAAATTTTTTTGAAATGAACTTACCAGAAGACCCGTTCATGTTACTGAGTTTCGTCAATATGAAGTTACGTGATTTTTATCCGTCGCTCGACGAAATGTGCCGGAGTTTAGATATAGATCGCGATACGCTGATCGCCAAATTGCAGGCTGCCGGATTCGAATATAACGCAGAACAAAACAAATTCTGGTAAACCCGCCCCTCTTCGGGTGCCTTCCGGAAAAAGTTCTATTACCTAATTGTTTTTAAATAAAGATAATGCCAAGAAATTTGGTAAGGCATCGGAGTTCTATTATTTTTGTAAAATAAACTGCAAGCCGAGAGCAGAAGCGGTCAAGTGAAAACTTAGACCGATTATGCCGAGGCGTAGCGTTTATTGAAAGCCAAGAGTTTAAAATAAACTGCAAACCGAGTGCAGAAGCGGTCAAGTGAAAACTTGAACCGATTATGCCGAGGCGTAGCGTTTATTGAAAATTGAAATACAAAATAATATATCGGTAAATATCGTACCTGCACTATTACCGTTGTAACCATTTCATCGAACAAAGTTACTATGAAATCATCCGTCAAGAAAGCGCTGAAAATTACAGCCATCACATTAGGGTCTTTTATCGTGCTTGCCACCGCCGTTATCGGCATTGTCATCTATTTCATATTCACTCCCGCCCGCATCACGCCGATCGTACGGAATGCCGCTAACGAAATGCTGGATGCCCGATTAGACGTGGAGAGTGTGGAACTGACATTCTTTTCAACTTTCCCCCAGTTCGGATTGAAAATCACGAACGGGCTATTGCTCTCCGAATCCAATTGTCAGAAATACGAAACCGCACAAGATTCACTGCTATCGTTTACCAATTGCTCCGTGACGGTAAATCCGATCGCATACCTGCTCGAAAATAAAATCTCTGTTCAAAACCTATCACTCGACAGTGCCTCGATATATGCCTACAAAGACAAAGAGGGTAAAGCGAACTGGGAGATTTTTCAATCGGACACGACAGTTACAGAGGTAGACACCGTATCGTCATCTGCTCCGATGTTCGATGAAATCAGCATCCGCAAGGTACGTATCAAACATGCCAACATCATATTCAACGACCGAAGCACGGATGTATATGCACGTATCGAAAAAGCCACGCTCCGTCTGGGTGTCACCCTGAACCGGGAAGGAGGGACGCTGAAACTGCGTTTCCGCAACAAGAATCTCCTGTTCTGGCAAGACGGAGAATTGCTGGCAAACAAATTGTCCACATCGTTAAAGACCGACATTATACTCGACCGGGCAACCCGAAGCTGTACGTTGAAACGGGCAGATTTCAGTGTAAACGGAGTCAAACTGAATATCGACGGCACGTTTGTCCGCGATACCGTCGAACATGCCGTTCAAATGGATGTGCGCTACGGCGTACATGCACCTTCGGTAGAAAAGGTGCTTGCCATGATACCGAACTCGATCGTAAAGCATAACGACATATCGGCTACCGGTTCGGTGAAAATCGAAGGTACCGTACAAGGTGCATACGGAAAACAAAAGCTGCCGATGGTCACCTTATGCCTGCAAATCGAAGAGGCTTCGGCACAATACAAAGGATTGCCGTACGGCATCGACCACCTGTCGGCAGATTTCGATGCACAGGTGGATTTGATGCGGCAGCAGGAATCGTTCCTCGACTTAAAGATATTCAAATTGGAAGGTATGCACACCGAAGTACTTGCCACAGCCAAAGCGACCGATTTATTCACCGACCCGCTGATCACGCTCAAAACCTGTTCAAAAATAGATCTGGATGCTCTGGCAAAGACTTTCCCACTGCAAGAAGGTGTCAGCATCACCGGTAAGATAGATGCCGACCTGAACGCAAGATGCCGGTTGTCGGCAATCCGTAATCAGGACTTCGGACGTATTCAGCTGTTCGGCGATCTGGATCTTTCAGAGTTCCGCCTCACCGATACGAACAAAGATTTCGACTTCACCAGCCATGCCCATTTCAAGTTCAGCGGCAAGGAGCGATTGGAAGTGGCAGCTAACGTAGACCAGTTGGAACTGACCAGCCCGATGGCAAAAGGCAAACTCGAAGAGCTGGCGTTGCAAGCCTCTGCCGAAAAACCGCAGGACACACTGCAAATCGTTCCGGTAAAATGCTCGTTAGAGTTGAAGAAACTGAGAGCCAAGATAGCAGACAGTACGTTTGTTTACAGCGGAAAAACAAAAGCGACCGTGCGCATCAGACCGCGGAAAGAAGATGCAACCAAACCGATTATCCACCTGTCGCTGAAAACAGACTCGCTGTTCGGAAAAACGGACGGAATGAAAGCAAGCCTTAACTCGGGCGGCTTCAAACTGAGAATCGCCAAACAATCCGACTCGATCTGGAATCCGCGCGGAACCATCGCATTCGACCGGTTCTCATTCTCTACGCCCCACTACGCCCTTCCTATCCGCGTGAAAAAAACCGAAGTAACACTCGGTAATAAAACGATAACACTGAAAAATGCCTCCATACGCGCCGGACGCTCCAACGTTGTGCTAAGCGGATCGATCAACAACCTGTATAAAGGAATCACAAAGGGCGAAATGATGAAAGGCAACTTAGACGTAAAATCGAAACGGATCAATTGCAACCAACTTATCAATGCCATGGCATTCCCGCAGGACAGCGTGCGAGCCGAAACCGATACGACTTCGACCGACTTGCGGCTGTTCGCCGTCCCGAAGAATATCGACTTCGAACTGAATACGGATATCAAGAAGGTTATTTTCGACAACATGGTGTTCGAGAACATCGTGGGTAAAGCCGAAGTAAAAGACCAACATATTTATCTGGAAAACCTGCAATTAGGCACAATGGATGCACAGGTAAACACATCGATGATCTACCGTGCCACCAGCCAGCGTATGGGTTATACCGGCTTCGATCTGAAAGTTAAAGATATTAATATCGGACGGTTGGTTGAATTCGCACCGTCGTTAGATACGATCGTACCGATGCTCCGCTCGTTCAAAGGGCGCGTCAATGTAGACGTGGCAGCCGAGGCGGTACTCGATTCCACCCTCACCATTCAGATCCCTACCCTACGCGCCGCCACGAATATCAAGGGCGACAGCCTCGTGCTGATGGACGGCGAGACCTTTGCCGAAATCTCCAAAATCCTGATGTTCAAAAACAAGAAAGAGAACATGTTCGACAGTATATCGGTCAATATCACCGTGAAAGACGGCAATGTGAACATCTATCCGTTCATTATCGAGATAGACCGTTACAAAGCCGCTGCCGGCGGACATCAGGATCTGAACATGAATTTCGACTACCATGTCTCTATTCTGAAATCGCCGCTACCCTTCAAAGCCGGAGTCAATATTAAAGGAAACCTCGACAAGATGAAGTTCGGTGTAGGCAAGGCGAAATATAAAGATGCGGTCACTCCGGCTGAAATTTTAAAAGTGGACAGTACCCGTATCAATATGAGTGAAGAGATCAGTCGTCATTTCAAAAACGCATCGAAACGGCGGGCTTGGGGCAACCGGGCTTTCGACCGCACACGTGATGCCGATAAGCTCATAAAGAAAAGACGCCTCCATACGGGAACCGATTCGAGCGAGGTAACGATACATCCCAGCATGATCGACACGACCCGTCTGAAACAGGCTCAGACGTTTAAACGGCGAACGACTTTGCCGGAATAGGTTTCTTGAAACCGGGAAAGAAAACGTATCTCTTTCGGCATCTCATACCGATTGAGACAGGTAGCCAACGCGACCCGCAAGCGACCGAGCGTCGCCTCGTCGGGTTGCGGTGATTCTATTGCCAGAACCACTTTCTCGCCCCATTTTTCATCGGGAAGGGAAGTTATGAAATAACGGACATCAAGCAGCGATCCGATCTTGCGTTCTATCTGTTCGGGAAATACTTTCACACCTCCCGTATTAATCACGTGGTCGTACCGACCTACCCATTCGAACCGGCGGGAATCGACCCATGTCACCACATCGTTCGTCACGAACCGCCGGGCGGAAAGGTGCGGCGCGTCGATTACCAGACACCCCCGTTCATCGGTCGAAAAAGTGACATCGCCCAATGCAAAATAGCTATTCGAACAGCCTACTTTCCGCAAAGCGATATGCGATACAGTCTCCGTCATGCCATAGGTCGCATACGACACGACCGGCAGTTCCGACAACCGGCGTTCTACCTCAGGCGATAAGACAGCTCCCCCGACAATCAACTGCGATACGAAAGAAAGACGGCTTGTCTCTTCCGGATCGGACAAAATAGCGGCGACCTGTGCCGGCACCATAGCAGCCAGTTGCACAGGCTCTTCGATTGTCTTCAACGGCAAAGATGCAGGAGGCACGCACAACAGATCGGCTTTTGCCGATAATGCCCGAACGATCATCATTTTACCGGCAATATAGGCAGGTGACAAACAAAGCAGCATTTTAGAGCCTGCCCCTATCTGAAAAAAGCGGTTGGTAATCTGCGCCGAAGCCAGCATATCCGACTTCAACAAACGGATCTCTTTCGGTGTACCGGTCGATCCGGAAGTGTGCCCGATCACATACGGGCTTTCGTCGTACCACTCCTTCAAAAAGGCGGCAACATCGGGTGTCGCCGCTTTTTCCGCCTGATCGAGCGACGTGCAGAGTGTATGATTCAGTATTATTTCCATTCCAGTTCGGGCAATTGCCATGCATCATCCGCCCCATACGACAGACGGGAACCGGACAATCGCAACGGCGAAGGGATATTGTCGGTATATAATGCTCCGGTACCCAGACCTTGCGGCATGGTGATCGGCAAAACAGCAGTCCATTGGGCAATCGCATTCAGTCCGATATTCGACTCCAAAGCCGAAGTCACCCACCAACCGATGCCCCGGCGGGATGCCAGTTCGATCCACTCTTCCGAGCCGGAGAATCCACCCGCCAAAGCCGGTTTCAAAATAATATACTGCGGAGCTATTTCGTCCAGCATTTCGGCTTTCAGCAACGGATCGTTTACGCCGATCAACTCCTCGTCGAGCGCAATCGGCAACGGCGTATTCCGACAAAGTTCTGCCATCTTCTTCCATTGTCCTTGACGGATCGGTTGTTCGATAGAATGCAAATCGTAACGCGACAGGGCATCCAGACGCGACAACGCTTCGTCGGGAGCAAACGCCCCGTTGGCATCGACCCGCAACTCTATTTCATCGCGGCCGAAACGCGAACGGATATATTTCAGCAACGATAGTTCCGCATCGAAATCAATCGCCCCGATTTTCAGTTTTATGCATCGGAATCCGTCGCGCAACTTCTCCTCGATGCGCTGCAACATCGTATTCTTATCGCCCATCCAGATCAACCCGTTGATTTCGATCGAACGGTTACCCCGTGTGAAGTCGGAAGGAAACAAGAGTCGTTGTCCGCCCTGCTTCAAATCTGCCAATGCCGATTCCAGACCGAACCGAATAGAACTCCACTCGCGCAAATCGCCGGGCGAAACGGAATCGATCGAACGGCAAACTTCTGCCAGGCACTCTTCGTATCCGGGCTTGTCGTCTGCACTCAACCCCCGGAACAGGGCACACTCGCCCCATCCCGCCCGACCGGGTTCATCGTCGCGCCAGACCTTGATAAAGAAAGTTTCTTTCTCGGTAAGTATGCCGCGGGATGTACCCGCCGGAACTTTAAAATGCAGATTGTATTTTGCGTAAGCCGCCCGCATGACTATCCGGGGAATTTAGGGAATTTACCGAAATCGGGATCGCGTTTTTCGAGGAAAGCATTTTTCCCTTCCTGCGCCTCTTCCATCAGATAATACATCAAGGTGGCATCGCCGGCAAACTCCATCAAGCCACGTTGCCCGTCGAGTTCGGCATTCAACGCCCGTTTGATCATACGGATAGCCATCGGACTGCGTTTCAAAATCGTCTGACACCATTCTACGGTTTCATCTTCCAGACGGTCGAAAGGAACAACTTTATTCACCATTCCCATTTTCTCCGCCTCTTCTGCCGTGTACTGCCGGCAGAGGAACCATATTTCCCTCGCTTTTTTCTGTCCGACGATCCGTGCCAGATAAGACGAACCGAATCCACCGTCGAAACTACCGACCTTCGGACCGGTTTGTCCGAAACGTGCATTCTCCGAAGCGATGGTCAAGTCGCAGACCAAATGCAACACGTGTCCTCCGCCGATGGCATAACCGTTCACCATAGCGATCACCGGTTTCGGTATCGAACGAATCGCTTTGTGCAGGTCCAACACATTCAGACGGGGCACACCGTTCTCGTCGATGTATCCTCCGATTCCTTTCACCTTCTGGTCGCCACCCGAACAAAAAGCCTTATCGCCTGTTCCGGTCAGTACGATCACGCCGATATCGCCCCGTTCGCGGCAAATCGACATCGCATCCAGCATCTCGTTATTGGTCTGCGGACGGAATGCGTTATACACCTGCGGACGGTTGATCGTAATTTTCGCGATACCTTCGAAAAACTCAAAACGAATATCTTCGTATTCTTTGATGGTCTGCCATTCTCTTGTAGCCATAAATATCTGTTTTTAAATTATTTCCATTTCAAACCGGCTATTCATTTCCGTACGAAATAGCCTTTCAATATTTCGCTGTTCAATTCATGCGGGGTTTCCACCGCCAACAATGCCGGACACTCCTTTTCATCGAAAAAAAGCGGTAACTGCGCGACAAGCGAAGCCTCCGAATCGGCTCTGAAAAAACGGAATCCGTAAAGGTCGGCATACTTCTCCGCCGGGAGGTCGCGGTGCACCTCGAAACAGGATTCCAGTTCGTCGAGTTCCGACGGACCTTTTATGAATCGGAATATACCGCCTCCCCCGTTACACATCACAATCACCTTGAACCGAGGCGTATTGTATGCCGTAGAAAGTCCGTTCGCATCGTAAGCGAAACTCATATCGCCGGTAATCAGCAGAGTCATGTTCTCATCGACACACGATGCCCCCAATGCCGTCGAGGTAGATCCGTCGATACCGCACACACCCCGGTTCGCGTCGCAACGGCTCACTTGTCCGCAACGGAACAATTGAGCATAACGTATGGATGTGCCGTTGGAGAGTTGCAATGCCGTACCAGCCGGGATAGCGGGCAATATATACGAAAAAGCTTTCAAATCGCACCACGGCGCATCGGCGATATACCTTTCGTGGAAAGCCTCTACTTCGGCTTCTTTGGATTTCCAAAGCCGCGAGTATTCCCCTTCCACCCCGGAAACCGCATCTGCCAACCGGGAAATGAATTTGTCGGGCGATACAGCGACCTGAACCGACAACGACTGCATCGTATCAATCACCCGGTCGGTCACTCCTACATACCAATGTTCGGGATGCCATTCCCGCAAATAGGCTTTAAGCATACGCGAAACCAATGCGCCGCCAACAGTTAGCAGCAGATCGGGCGCATACGCCGGATCGTCCCGATCGACCGATGCCAATACCCTGTCGATCGTAGGAATGAAACGTCCGTCGGCAAGGTTGGCGATCGTCTCGGTCAGCACAACCACATTGGGTAACGCCGCCAAACGCGACAAGGCTCTATTCAGGGCTTCGTCGGGTTGCGACATCGCCGCTACGACCATCACCTTCCGCACCTCCGACATTCTCCGTACAAACGGAGCCATCGCCCCGTCGGAAAGATATTCATCCGGCACGAGCTTCGCAACTGTACGGGGGGTGTCGTCTGCGGCATATTCCTTCAATCCGCACAAGGGTTCGCCCAGCGGGACGTTGATATGTACCGGTCCGCAAGGCTGTGCGGTCGCCGCAAGAACCGCATCGTTAATCAACCGATTGTGATACCAGCGCGTAGCGGGATCGGTAATTTCGGGGACGGAACAATATTTTTTCACGATCGAAGCCAGCACGCCATGCTGACGAATCGTCTGACTGTCGTCCTGATCGATCCATTCGGGCTGCCGGTCGGCAGAAACGACCAGCAACGGTACCCGGCTGTAATACGCCTCGGATACCGCAGGAGCATAGTTGAGCAACGCACTGCCCGACGTACAGACCAATGCCACCGGCTCGTCCAACCGACGAGCCATGCCCAATGCCATAAACGCCGCAGTACGTTCATCGACCACGACATAGGTCTTTATCCGGGGCTCGCGCGAGAATGCAACCAACAGCGGTGCATTACGCGAACCGGGGGAGAGGACAGCCCGGCGTATTCCGTGGGCAGCCAACAACGCAGCCAAATTCCGACATCCTTCCTTTTCGGTGGTTATCATCATTATATCTTGTCTAATAGGTTCAATATAGTCCGGGACTTGATTTCAGTCTCCCTCCATTCGGCATCCGGGTCCGAATCTGCCGTTATTCCGCCTCCGACATAAAGCCGGTAACGCATATCGTCGTATTCCATGCAACGAAGATTGACATAGAATGTAAACTCATTCGTATTTTCCACACACCCGACAAAGCCCCCGTAATAACGGCGCGGATGTTTTTCGACACGGCGGATCGCCGACAAGCTCTCTTTTTTGGGGTAGCCCCCCAATGCCGGAGTCGGATGCAGACCGCCGAGTAAAGATGCCGCCTGCGTACCGGAGAGCATTCCGGACGATTCGATCGTCGTACATAAATGCTCTACTGCCGCCGCACGTAAAGTTTCGGGACCGTGTACCGACGGTTCCATTCCGGCTTTACGGAAAGTCTGCACGATAGAATCGGTAACGATCTGCTGTTCATCGCGTTCTTTCGCCCCCCACTCGCCGACCGTTTCCGCCGGGCGCGACCCAGCCAATGCCACGGTAAAGACACCCCGGTCGTCGCATCTCAATAAGGTTTCGGGGGTAGCACCCACCCAAGCACATACCCCAGGCAGATAAACCCAGAAAACAAAAGTACGAGGATAGGCCTCCGACATACGGAATAAAAGTTCGGGAATTTTCGATGAAATCGAAGAATCGTCCTTAGTAATCGTACGGGAAAGAACGGCTTTGCGAAAGTCGCCTCTCCGCATCGCGCCGACCAACGTACGCACCTGCTCCAAATAATCGGGGTAAGCGACATCTTCACCGGAAATCCGATAAGCCGACGAAGTGGTTGCAAAATTCTCCATCCAATCCCAAAACCCGGCATCGGCAGGTGTATGCCGTTGCGGAATAAACCAAGCGTCACACCCGCTCCCGACATCGAACGGATGAATAAAAAATCCCTTTTCATCGGGAAATTCCATTCCGCAGCAACGAATAGCCGATGACGACGCTCCGACTTCGAAATCGGATGCTCCGGGACGGCGGCAAATATAACAGGGTACGCCCCGACCGGTGGCAAGCTCCACAATCCTACGCAACCATTCCCGTCTTTCCGGACAATCGTTCATATCGGTATCAGCAAGGTTTAGCAATCAGTTCGAACGGCATGGCATCTATGACCGATACCTGATAAAATTCACCGATCTCCAACGGACTGGTTTTCTCGATCAATACTTCGGGATCGACCTCGGGCGAATCGTATTCGGTTCTGCCGACATAATAGTCTTCCTCTTCCCGATCGACGATCACCCGCATTTCCTGTCCGATCTTCGAACGGTTGGATTCCAAAGCGATTTCTTCCTGAATCGCCATGATTTCATCGAGCCGTTGTTGCTTCACCTCCATCGGAATATCGTCGGCATAATGTTTCGCCGCATAGGTTCCTTCTTCTTCGGAATAGGCAAATGCGCCCATACGCTCGAACCGCATATCGCGGACAAACTGTTTCAGTTCTTCGAAATCGGCTTCTGATTCGCCCGGATGTCCGACCATCAATGTCGTACGGATATGGATGCCGGGCACCTCGCGCCGGATACGTGCCAACAGCTCGTAAGTCTGCGCTTTATCGACATGACGCAACATCTTGTCGAGCATCGAGTCGCTGATGTGCTGCAATGCGATATCGAGGTATTTGCAGACATTGGCATGCCGCTGCATGACGGGAAGTATCTCGTAAGGGAACTGCGAAGGATAGGCATAATGCAACCGTATCCATTCTACTCCGGGAATCTCCGCCATACGGTCGATCAATTCGGGCAATTTCAATTCGCCATACAGGTCGAGACCATACGAAGAAAGATCTTGGGCAATGATCTGAAATTCTTTCACGCCCTCGCCTGCCAACGTCCGCACCTCGTCCAATATCGTCTCCATCGGATAGGATTGGTAACGCCCCGTGATAAGCGGTATGGCACAATAGGAACAGAACCGGTTGCACCCTTCGGCTATCTTGATGTAGGCGTAATGGTGCGGTGTAGTAAGCACACGTCCGGTTTGGGTGCGGTCGTACGCCGATCCCAAATCGGCAAGCAAATCCGTCCAGTCGAACTTCCCGTAAAATTTGTCTACTTCGGGAATCTCCTGTTTCAACTCTTCGCGATAGCGTTCGGAAAGGCAGCCCATCACAAACAGTTTTCTGATTTTCCGCTTTTTCTTCGCCTCCGCCATTTGCAGAATCATCTCGATCGACTCTTCTTTCGCATCGCCGATGAATCCGCAGGTATTGACAACGACCAATTCGCCCGATACTTTTTCGGCATCGTGGCGCACATCATATCCGGCAGAAACGAACATCTTCAACAAGCGTTCGGAATCGACCAGATTTTTAGAACACCCCAAGGTGATAATATCTACTCTGTTCTTTACCATATCATTTATGTAAAAAGCACGAAGCGCAACCGACGGAAATTTCCTCTCGGCAACGAATGCGTGCTTATTTCGGGTGGCCGAATGTTTATCCGACCGGAGCGCAAACCGCCGATACCGTTTTCCGGCTTCCGCGCTCTTGTATTTTTACGAAATCCGTATGTTATTCTCCGAAAAGGGAGTCTACAAATTCCCGACGACGGAATATCTGCAAATCTTCCATTCCTTCTCCCAGCCCGATATATTTGACCGGAGTTTTGAACTGGTCGGATATGCCGATCACCACTCCACCCCGAGCCGTTCCGTCGAGTTTGGTAATTGCAAGGCAATTCACTTCGGTAGCCGCAGTAAATTGTTTTGCCTGTTCGAATGCGTTCTGCCCGGTAGAGCCGTCGAGTACCAGCATAATCTCGTGCGGCGCACCCGGAACCACTTTGTCCATCACTTTTTTGATCTTGGACAATTCGTTCATCAGGTTCAACTTATTGTGCAGACGGCCTGCGGTATCGATAATCACCACATCGGCATCGTTCGATTTGGCGGAACTCAACGCATCGAATGCCACAGAAGCCGGATCCGCCCCCATTTTCTGTTTGATTACCGGTACTCCTACCCGTTCTCCCCAAGCGACCAGTTGTTCGACCGCAGCCGCCCGGAACGTATCCGCAGCTCCGAGATATACTTTTTTCCCGTTCTTTTTGTATTGGTATGCCAGCTTGCCGATCGTCGTTGTTTTTCCCACACCGTTCACGCCAACAACCATGATAACATAGGGGCGTTTTCCTTCGGGTACGGAAAATTCATCGCCCGACTCGATTTCCGATTCGGTAAGCAGTTCGGTAATCTCTTCGCGAAGTATATTCTTCAATTCTTCGGTACGAAGATACTTATCGCGTGCGACACGTTTCTCGATACGCTCGATAATACGCAATGTAGTTTCCACACCGACATCGGAAGTAATAAGGATCTCCTCCAAGTTGTCTAAAATCTCGTCGTCTACTTTCGACTTACCGGCAATTGCCCGCGTAAGTTTGCCGAATACGCTCTCTTTGGTTTTCGACAGACCTTTATCCAAGGTTTCTTTTTTTTCTTTGGAGAAGAAACTGAACAATCCCATAACTAAAAACTTACCTTTATTATTTTAAACTTTTGGTTTTCAATAAACGCTGAGCCTCGATATAATCGGTTCAGGCTTTCGCTCGACCGTTTCTGCGTCCGGCTTGCAGCTTATCTTAAAACCAAATGCTTAGCGCATGTTTATGCAAAGTTACGTATTTGGCACGGTAAAAAAAAGAATGTAGCCGAAAATAATCATGCAATCGTACGTCGCACGGTTTTCCCGTTCTATCATTTCCGATATAGCCGCACTCCTCCCGTCGGAGGGTATATGGGAAACGAAAGGATCTTGCATCTTAGACATTCCAACGTACCTAAAAGGGGGTGTATCGAAACTTGCATTTCGATACCCCCCCTTCGTATTTTCTATCCAAAAGATTATTTGTTCAGAACGTCTTTAACAGCTTCGTTGGGAACCATTTCTTCTTGGAATATGTATGCGCCTGTTTTGGGCGATTTCACCATTTTCACTACTTTCGAATAAGTACGGCCTTCGCCTTTTTGCAATGATGCAACTGTTTTCTTTGCCATGGTTTATTCCTTCCTTATTTAATTTCTTTGTGAACTGTTACTCTTTTGAGGATCGGATTGTATTTTTTCAGTTCCAATCTCTCTGTGGTATTTTTTCTGTTTTTGGTCGTAATGTAACGAGAAGTACCGGGCATACCACTTTCCTTATGTTCAGTACATTCAAGGATAACTTGTACTCTATTACCTTTCGCTTTCTTTGCCATCTTTTCCTCTTATTATGCGTTTAAATACCCTTTTTCGGCAGCTTGTTTCAGAGCAGCATCCAATCCCAATTTGTTGATTGTACGCAGACCGGCAGCTGAAATAGTCAAGCTAATCCAACAATTTTGTTCTACCCAAAAGAACTTTTTAGTAAACAAGTTGACATCGAATCTTCTTTTCGTTCTTCTCTTCGAGTGCGAAACGTTGTTGCCAACCATTGCTTTTTTTCCTGTAATTTGACAAATCTTTGACATCGCTATCTTATATTTTTATTTGTTTTTTCCCTGCTTTCACAAACAGAGTGCAAAGTAAATGATTTTAGAAATACGCTCCAAATTTTTGTACCATTAAAATTCATTTTAACGGTGAGTTATCCTATTTTTCGGCATCGAGCAACTCGATAAGCATCAACAGCGCCTGACGCGATGCCCGTTGTATAACCCCATCGCGCGTCCCCGAAAAACGGCACAGCCGGCTCTCAGTCCGCATGCCTTTCCGGCACGCGATCCACACCGTGCCGACCGGCTTCTCTGCCGTACCGCCATCGGGTCCGGCTATTCCGGAAGTAGCGACGGCACAATCGGTCTGTAACAACTGCTGCACTCCTTCCACCATTTGTTCCACCACCTCACGGCTTACTGCGCCGCAGCGGAGCAACGTATCGCGATTCACGCCCAATACCTTTTCTTTTACCTCGTTGGCATAAGAAACGACACTACCTTTATAATAAGCAGAGCTTCCGGGTATCTCGGTAATCTGATGGGCTATGTTTCCGCCGGTACAACTTTCAGCCGTCGCCAAAGTCAGTCCCCTCCGTTGAAGCATCTTGCCCAATGCTCCTGCCAAAGTCGTATCTTCGTCACAAAACAGATGATCGCCCAAGATCGCACGCAGACGCGCCGCCTGTTGTTCCAATACGGGACGCAAAGTTTCTTCATCGGTTCCGCGTGCCGTCAGCCGCAAACGGATAACACCCGGTTTGGGCAAATAGGCAAGTTTTATCGACGCCGGTAATTCCGCTTCAAAGTCGGTGAGAGTTTCCGACAGGCGCGATTCGGTAAAACCGCGCACTAACGAGGTGTGATGCAGAATTGCAAAATCGAGCGGAAACCGTTTTCGCAATCGGGGTATGACTGTCTCGCTCATCGCCGTCTCCATTTCGGACGGGACTCCGGGCATAGACACCAATACTTTTCCGTTTCGGTCGAACCACATAATGGGAGCAGTTCCCACCCGGTTGGGCAACACATCGCAAACATCGGGTACATAAGCCTGCGAACGGGTAGAGTCGTTCATCTGGAACCCCCGTTCCCGAAACAACTCCTCGTTGTGCCGGAGTACCGAGTCATCGAATATCATCGTGCCTCCGAAATAATCGCACAGAGTCTGTTTGGTAATATCGTCTTTCGTAGGACCCAATCCGCCGGTCATCAACACGGCATCGACCCGGGCAAAAGCCTGATCCAGCGCCGACGTGATTTCCGCACGCCGGTCGCGTACGGTCGTGATTTCGGTAATCTCCCATCCAACCCGATTCATTTCCCGGGCAATCCATCCCGAATTGGTATCGGTCACCTGACCGATCAACAGTTCATCGCCGATAACAATGATTTCCGCATTCATCTTTATTATTTTTTTCAGATCTGCGCCCTACCGTGCGCCCTATTCATTTTTCAACGTATCGAAAATCCGACGGAGTCCAATGCCATCAGAATTTGGATTCCACCCGGGCAAACGGAGCTTCGGATATATCGCAGAACTGTTTGTCGAGATATTTGTAATAGCCGGTAATCGCCACCATCGCCGCATTATCGGTCGTGAACGAAAATTTAGGCAGATGAATCTTCCAGCCGTACTTACGGGAATATTCTTCGAAAGCTCCCCGTACACCCGAATTGGCAGATACGCCACCGGCAACCGCCACTTCTTTTATACCCAGATTTTTTGCTGCCTTATAGAGTTTATCCATCAATATGGAAACAACCGTAGCCTGCAACGATGCACAGAGATCAGCCTTGTTTTTTTCGATGAAATCGGGATCTTCTTTCAATCGGTCGCGCAACAGATAGAGAAAAGAGGTTTTCAATCCGCTGAAACTGTAATTGTAGCCTTCGATATGCGGTTTGCTCAGAAGAAAGGCTTTCGGATTGCCTTCACGTGCCAACCGATCGACTATCGGTCCACCCGGATAAGGCATCCCCATGACTTTGGCACATTTGTCGAAAGCCTCGCCCGCCGCATCGTCGATCGTCTGACCGATCACTTCCATATCGTTGTAGGCTTTCACCAATATAATCTGCGAATTTCCACCCGATACCAACAGGCAAAGGAATGGAAACGAGGGCTGGTGATCGTCGTCGGCACTCTCTTTGATAAAGTGCGCAAGCACATGCGCCTGCAAATGATTGACATCGATCATCGGAATGTTCAACGCCGTAGTAAATCCTTTGGCAAAAGATGTTCCGACCAACAGCGACCCCATCAACCCCGGACCGCGGGTAAAGGCTACCGCACTCAACTCCTCGCGCTCGATACCGGCACGTTTGATCGCTTCCGATACCACCGGTATAATATTCTGCTGATGCGCCCGGGATGCCAATTCGGGAACTACTCCTCCAAATGCCTCGTGTACCGCCTGACTGGCGATCACATTCGACAACATAACTCCGTCGCGAATCACCGCTGCCGACGTATCGTCGCACGAAGATTCTATGCCTAAAATGGTTATGCTCATATCTTGATCGGTTAATCTGTTTTGCGCGACAAAAATAGTGAAAGGCGAGAGTAGAAACAAATTGTAAAAATGAAATTTTTTACAATTAGGTTCTGCCGAGCCGCATCCTATTTTATGAAAAAATAGTGAAAGGCGAGAGCAGAAACAAATAGAAAAAATGAAATTTTTGCAATTAGATTCTGCCGAGCCGCATCCTATTTTATGAAAAAATAATGAAAGGCGAGAGTAGAAACAAATTGTAAAAATGAAATTTTTTACAATTAGGTTCTGCCGAGCCGCATCCTATTTTATGAAAAAATAGTGAAAGGCGAGAGCAGAAACAAATAGAAAAAATGAAATTTTTGCAATTAGATTCTGCCGAGCCGCATCCTATTTTATGAAAAAATAGTGAAAGGCGAGAGTAGAAACAAATGGAAAAAATGAAATTTTTACAATTAGCTTCTACCGGGCCGCATCCTTTTTCCTATAAAATTATAAAACGAAACAAGCACAGCCGACAATATACTATGCGCAAACCAACCACCTCGATCTACAAAAATAGTAATATAACTAAATAAA